>Ga0075443_10000134_pt1 | contig 30353 bp, 54 predicted proteins | sample CoawatmetaG00DNA_3_FD_71583 | JGI IMG/M metagenome (GOLD analysis project Ga0075443, IMG submission 71583) | Marine microbial communities from the West Antarctic Peninsula - Coastal water metaG006-DNA | ecosystem: Environmental > Aquatic > Marine > Coastal | place: Atlantic Ocean: West... | reverse complement strand
CTTTATCAGTTATAGATAAAGAAATGTTGTGAAGATTCTTAGAAATACTACCATCTGCAGCAATCCATCCTAAAAAATATTGAAATTCATTAGTACTGTAGTCTAGATTTTCAATATGTATATTTCGTTTCCAACCACTACCTTTTACAGGAAGATTTAATTTTTTAGCAATCTCTCTTAACCAATTTTCATTAATATTCAAGTGTTTTGCTATTTGATTGTTTGAAAATAACATATAGTTTTTCTTTATATAGTCTAATTTAATATTTGAAATAATTAAAGAATTATGTTTTTTATAAACATTTTCTTTTTTTAAAATATCAGTTAATTTTTTCCAACTAAGATTGTATTTTATTTGTAAATCTTTTGTTGGTATTTTATTTTTATAATCTTTTATCAATTGAGATAATTCCATAGATTCACAGTTTAAATATATGCAAATCTAGGTGTATTTTTGTTAAATAACAAATTATTTTTGTTAAACCTTGGTGCTTTACTAGCACTACGCTTACCTTTATGATTAGTAACAATCTCATCGTCTGAAAGTTCTTCTAGCTCTGGAAACAATACTCTAGCTAATAAGCAATGTAGATCTGCTCCTTCTACAACTGATTTAGTCATAGCTTCATCACCACTAAAGTCTGCAATGATTACAGTCTCCTGACCACTCCAGTCACAGACAATCATCGTAGTTCCTTCCACTGATTCAAAGCAATCCCTTGTTAATTTATCATTAGGAAAATTTAAGAAATTTATGCTACCTCGTCTACTACTCAATCGAGCAGTATCTACCATAGGATTGAAACTAGTATATAATCTACCATCTTCAATTTTATCATAAATCTTTTGACCAAACGTAGTAACTCTATGTTTAGCTCCTTGATATTTTAACCACATGTCAACGAAGTCATGTTTAGTTTTAGAAATTACATTCTCTTTGATACTATCTTTGTCATCTTTGTCTTTAGTTTTTACACCAAAAGCATTAAAAACATCAATCATTTGTTTAGGTGATGTAATCTTAATTAAGATTCTCTTTACAGTATCAAACATGTCTATTTGTTTGTCAGCATACCTTGGCAAATGATCGTGAATGTATTCAGTAATAGTTTTGGACCAGGTAAATGTGTCTTTAATATCCTGTTCCATTTTATTTTCCCATTTAGCAGCGTTAATAGGCATACCACATGCTTCCATATAAGCTAAAGCTCTACTGTATTGGCAATGTAAATCATAGGTTTCTCTAAAGCCACCTATATCGATTTTCTCGCTTAAAACAGTATGCAATTCAATAAGTCTATCTACATCATTAAAAGAATAATCAATAGTACTTTTCTGACTCAATTTAACTATGTGAATGTTTTTCTGTGTAGTTTTGTCATAGTATTGTTTAAGTTCTCTAACCATACATGCTCCAAAATTGTGCATCACGGGTCGTAGACTACCATAAACATCTTCATATTTACCATTATAAAGAATTTTACTAGCCATCATTGTATCTCTTACGTGTGTAGGCCAAAAATCATATTTATTCATAAAGCCAACATCGAATGTAGCGTTATGAAAAATCATTTCTTTGTCTTGTAAATATGATTTTAGATCTTCAAAAGAATAATCATCAGTAACACCATCAGTAGCATACAAAACAATAATGTAATTATTTTTACCTGTACCAATTTGTACACAAAAAATATCACAGTTTCTAGGTTTTAAACCAGTTGTTTCTGTATCTACTGCAATTGTGTCTGGAAGACTCATATCCTCCAGATTACAAAATTTGTAATTTCCTATTTTTGTAAAATAACTAGGATTTTTTGTTATTATGTAATTCATATTTAGTTAGTTTTAAATCTATTTTTCTAATTATATCTTTAAGCTTACTCAATTCTACAAAAGAAGATTTATTATTATACATATCTCTAATTTTATTTCTTCTAAAACGTAAACTACTATATTCCTCTGGACTAATCATCCATAGAATTAAAGATCTTATCAATTAAAGTATTGATATAACTTAAAGTCATATTCTTAGTATCTACACCTCTTAAAGCTGTGATTAACTCTGAAAAATAAGCTACATCTACACCAATAAGTTGTTCTTCTAACACTACAATGTCTCTTAAATTTAAATCAGAGATCTGAAACATAATTTTAAGCACTTCTCCTGCATTCATTGTCCAATGTCTACCAATAAACTTCTTCATTCTAATAATAGAAGTTAATGGATACAGAGAACCTTGATACACTAAGTTTTTAGTGATTAAGCTTTCCATTGCTGCTAGATTTAAAACTAATCCATCTTTAAAAGTAAAATAGTTAGTAGCATGTATAAAATCAAATGTTTTGTGAATTTCTTCTACAGTTCCACTGAATCTTACAACGATTTGTACGTCATTTTCTAAAGAAATAGCATTTTGAGATACAAACTTTACTCTATAAGATTTAGCAAATTCTATTAAATTCGTGATTGGTTTTAATTCTTTTTTAACACCAGTACCACTTACATTTAATTTAATTTGATTGGCTTTAAGATTAGAAAGTCTAACATACTTTTCAGCAACATAAGAATCTCCATCAGGAGTTAAAGGATTATTGTGATCAATATTTGGATATGCTTCATTTAAATATGTTAATCTTTTTCTACCATCTAAAGCTGTAGATGGTAAATAATACTCACATAAATCATATAAAACGTCCATGTCTTGTATGTAAATGTCATAATCATTAACTTCTTCTTTTAAATACATAGAAGCAATTGCTCCACCGGAAACAAGTACATTACTCTTTACACGTTCTCTTAACTTTTCGTCTGTTATAGAATTTAACCAATTTTCTAATTTAAGCTTTATTACTTTTGATATTGTTTTTGATTTCATTGTTATGAATTTTAATTTTTAAACTAATTTTAATTTCTACTAAATCTTCTAATCTATCTGCACACTCACTGTGTTCTGTACAGTGAGGATGAGCTGATAAATAAAGAATTAATGAATTAATTTTATTGAGAGTTTCTGTATTACTCATAAATTACGATTTTTTAAAAATTGAATTAAAGTATCTGCTTTGTAAGCTAAAGTTCTTTCTTTAGTCATTTTATCTGTAATAAACCATCTTCCAGGAGTCCAAACATCACTAAATAAATATTTTTTAGCTAAAGGTCTAGGAGGAACTATCATTACTTTGTTTACAAAAATACCATGAGCCATCCACAGCATCTTTCTAGTAAAAGAAAAAGGTAAATCTGCCATTCTATTAGTACCTGTTGGCGCTTTAACATCTAATACACTCATCCAATCACCATCTATAAACTGTGCTTTAAAATATGCTGATCCTTTTACGTATATGTTATCGAACAAAATACCTTTAGCTGATTCATCCCAAATAATAATACCATCTGGAGTGTATGTAGTAGGATGCAATAATTTATCAGTTTTGATGGTTTGTTTAGTCCGTTCCTTTTTGGTACCAGCATACAGTATTTTCTCCTCAGTATAATTATATTCTAGACCTGAAAATAGCACGTAACTAGTTAATTCATCCTCAGGAATAAATTTCTTAATAAAGCCACAAAGTATAGCTTCATCTATCCAAAGTCTAAACAAATTCTCTTGTGTAGGATTATCTATCTTAGAATAACATAAAATATTAATGTCAAGATCAGAGTTAAGTTTTATTTTGTTTATCATATTACAGTTACTTTATCAATGTTAATTTTTCTAACTTTATTATCAAAGCACTGTACTAAAAAATAAGTTTCTCCTAATCCCCAAAAATCATTTATAGTATCAATGACTTCTCCTTCATGAGTTTTATCTAATAAAGATAAATCTTCATTCCAATAATACTCTGGTACTTTAAAATAAGGTCTACTCACTGTCCATTTTACTCTCATTTTTATCTGTTTTAGGTCGTCCTTTATGTTGAACTTTAAACTTCTGTTTATGCTTAAATTGACTATCTAATTTTTTGTTCTTATAATACTTTTTTAAAAATTTAATTATTTCAAATCTTTGTGGAAAGTGCCAATTAGTTAATCCAAAAATAGGATTATAGTCAAATTTAATCATGTTATATATTATTAATGTCGTTTATAAAATTACTGACTAAATCTGGTTGTTTAGTCAAAGCTTTACTAAATTTGGTAATCATTTCAAAATTGGCCCAACCATACTGTTGTAAGTATTCTAAAGCATCTTGAATTTCACCACTTCTTTTTCCTACTACTTCTTCTCCGTTTTTAATTAAAATTTCAAACTCTTTTTCTTCTGCAGCAATCAATGATCTAAGATAAGGTTCTCCGTGTTTAGACAACAAATCTTTGTACAACTCACTCTTACCAATTTTTAATTGAGAATTATAAAATAAACTTAACTGTGTAGTAATAATACTGATCGTTAATATGTCTAAATTTCTTTTTTCTCTATCTCTATTAGCCTTTTCAATCATCTCTTTAGCTATTGTACTCTGGAATAAACTCACTTATTAAATTTTTAGTTGTTAATATATATCGAATTTGTTTAATCAAATCAATTAAAGTTCCGTCATTGTTTACTTTGAATTCAAAATCAACTTCATCTAATGCTGTTTCTGAGCTATGTGTAGACCACTTAATACTTGTAACAAAACGCGTAAAATTATTAAAATCTTCTGCACTATCTATCATAGATTCTATTCCATTGTCATCTATACCATAAACATCATCTAGTTCTTCAGCATACATAGTTGTAGCTTCATCTTCAGTTAATTCTCTGTCAATCCATCGTTCTATTCTGATAGTAATACCTTTTCTTTTAACAATAGCATCCATCTCATTAGGATACCTTAAATCTGTGATAACCCAATTAGGAAGTTTGTCATAAATAAATTTACCTATTTTTTCTTTTTGTAAATTAGAAGTTCCTAAACTTAACATTTCTGCTTGATAAGTTGGTTTAATTTTATATTCATTCATCAAAGCGTTAACCCAAATATCAGGATGAATTATTTTTCTACCACATTCAGTACCCATTAATTGTATTAACAACCTTGGTGTCATTTGTATTTCTACATATCTTTGATTTTTATGTCTAATTTGTTCTTTAGCTTCTTCTAAAGTAGATACGTAATAATTAGGCATTCCTTTAGTGATAATTCTATATTTCCACCATTCTTTGCCTAGTATTTTATTTTTAAATACATCACATTCCCAATCTGATCTTTTACAACTAAGTAACACAGATAACATTTCTTTAAGTTTGTCTGCAAACTTTTTATTAATAAATACAGGAGTTAGTAATTCTCTGTCTAAAAACTTTAAAACAGCTTCATCAGTAAAATGAGAAGACTGAGTTAAAATTTGTATGATTTTTCCGGCTGTGTCTTTTCCAGAATTTATTTTGCCATTTATCGCTATAATTGCCATAATTAAATTAATTTTTTAGTTTCATAAACTGTATAAGACCTAGATCTTACATACTCTAGAGAAAAAGCACTTTGAGAAAAATGAGTTAAAGCTTCTTCTTTAGAAAACTTCATAAAATCGCTTCTGTTTTTCTTTAAACTATAACTAGTTGGCGCTATATCTGAATCAATAGAAACAACACCTTGTTCAGTAATTTTTATAACAAAAACTTTTTGTAAAAAATCAAGGAGAGAATTGTAAAACTCTCCCTGATGTACATTAGACATGTTTTCGTTTCTTATAACAAAAATCATTAAGATTTATCGTTTCTACTCTGAGCTTGAGCATTTGTATAAGTACCTAACTTATAACGTGCTTTTTCTCCAGTGAGTAACTTTTCCATGTTAGCATCTAAAGTTTCTTGTCTAGATATGTTTAAAATTTGTCTTAAACCTTCCATAAAAAATTCTAAATCACCTAACTCTTCTATGATGTTAGTCATGTCTAAAGGTTTTTGATAAATAACACCTTTTTTAACTGCATCTAAAAGTTCTCCAGATTCTCCTGAAATACCTACTGCCATGTGTAACATATCACATTGTCCTGAAGTAAGATCAACTAAAATATCTTTGCCATCTTTTTTAAGAGCAGCAACCATTGTTGAATAATCTATTTTTTTCATTTATTTGATTTTAATTTATTCTACTATCAGTTTTGTTTTCTCCTTTAAAAGTTTTACGTAATTGTATAAAACCTTTAAAGTTTCCGGAAATACCATTTCCATTGACAGAATCTAATTCATAAGAATGCATTGTTTGTGCACAATGTTCAAAAGGTGACCAATGCCCTACACTAGATAAAATTTTATAAAGATCAATATCTGATTGATAATCATCTTTACCTTCATAGTTTAAATAGCTAACTCTAGCACATCTTGCAGTAGCAATCATAACTGCTACCATACTTGGTAATACACCTACAATACCTTCTAAATCTGCAAATCTGCTGTAATCAATGTTTTCTCCAAAAGGAATGTGCCATTCTCCACCTCTTAATTTTCTAGGTGTACTATTATTTAAAGCAACTATTATTTTTTCAGAAGCGTCTGCTATGTGAATTTCTGCATCAGGGTGTGCTCTTAAAGCAGTAAAATTTTCCCATTCTGTAGCTGTAGCAATAATTGTATGGTACATAAAAGGTTCTAACAATCGATTACACAATTGTTTTGTAACACCATTATTATGCATAGCAGTAGCGTGTAAAACAGCAGAATTAGTCGCTTTTATTTGATTAATATCTAAATAATCTACTGCGCCTGTAAGCTCTCCACCTATAGCTTGTAATTTGTCATCGTTAGTAAAGTATTTAGTTCCTTGCATGCCTTTGTGATCTTTCTGCCACGCAATTGGAATAAAAGGATTTTCTTGAACAAGTTTAACCATTTTTTTAAATGGTATAGCTCTAGAACTCGCAGAGTTTCTACTCAAAGCTCTGTGCGTATTCAGCTCTGCTAATACGATACGTGGTAAGACTATAACTAAACTAGTTAGTCTATCTCCAAATTCATTTACTGAGTCTGCAATGACTTCAGCAGTAATGTGTTTATTTCTCATTATTATTAAATTTTTTATTGTTTTCAAGTTTTAGTAATCTATATATTTTTATAAAACACTCTACATAAATTTTATGATAATAAGGATATCTCCCCATTTCTGAATCCATTGGTAATTCTAACATACTAATATAATTTTAGATGTTCCTCTGAAATACTCTATTATAACAAATTGACAAAATCTATAACGTTTAACTCTTTGTATTTCTATAGCATCCATTGCTAAATCTAAAGACCCAAATCTATGAAAATTATTAACAGAAGGTTTTTTTAAAACAGCATTTCCTTTAAATAAATAGACACGTATATCTTTACTTATCATCTCTGAAACAAAAGCCAGCAGTAGCGTGTGCATGTCTTGGGCAACCACCTTCTTTTGTAGGTGCCATTCCAGTAAACTTAATCCACTGGCCAATGTATTCTTCTTTGTTTTGTAGTAGTTCTCTACGTGCAGAATGATCGTATCCTTTTAAACTTACAATAAGACAATTATCATCATCCATCATAACTTTAAAACCTTTAGCCATTCCACTAGGAATTCTATCTTCTTTTAATTTAGATGTTACAGATCGACCTAATTCATTTTTAGTCTTTTCTGCACCTTCCCTAGCTTCTGTAGCTTCTTCTACGTCTACAATAACACCATCGAAGTCTAGATTATCATCTTTCATTTTAAATGCGTTAGCAGAGTTTAAACTGTGTCTACCAAATTTATATGAAGATTGTTTATGGATGGCTACTAAACCTTCCATTTTTTCTAAAGCTGCTTGATCGTACATTTGATAAACTTCATCAATATGCTTCAAAGAACTTTGAATAACTAGAACCATGTCGTAGTTTATCTTATTGACATTTTTCTTATAGTGATTTAAGTACGCTGTAAGTTTCATGTACCGGTTTATTTTAGATATTTCCGGATTGTTGATTTGTACATAATCGAATGCATAAAACTTTAAACAACTGTGCCATGTAGTTAACCATTTAACAGTTCTTCCTGGGAATCCCCATTTAGTTAAATTACCATCCACAGAATTAGAATAAGTTCCTGCAGGATATTCTTTACCATTAAGAAATTCTACTGTACCTTCTTTAGTCTTTAACCATAGTTTAGCATACTTTGTCTCAGTCTTAATAGATGTTACATCTTCTGTTTTAAAGAAATGCATAATCTCACTAAAATTCATGTTAGGACTATAAAATTCTGCTTCTACAACACCATCTTCATGAAAAGGTACTGTTTCATAAAAGTCTTTAGCCATTTGTTTAATATGCTTACTAGCTAAAGGTTTTAAACTTCTACCTTTTACAACACCTTTAAAGAATATTTCTACCCTAGCACCATCATATTTATAAGAAAATAAATAATCTGATACTTTTGGCATTGCTAATTCCCAATCTACTTTTACTCCAGCCTTATTATTAGGCAATAACTGTGGTTTAAATACGTTCATTATTTTAGATTAAAAGAGGAGAACATTATCTGTCCTCCTCTTATGTTAGTAAAAATTCTATAAAGTTCTATGAATCAACTTCATCACCAATATAGTTTGCTTGCTCTTTAGATAAGTCAATATCTTTAGATACAGCATCTTTGATTAGTTCAGCTAATCTATCTTCTGATAACTTATCATAGTCAGAAGAATGGTAAATACCTTTTAATGGTACATCAATATCCCACACATTGTTAGGGAAGATTGCATCAGTTCTGAATGCTTGACCTTCACTTTGAAATGAAATAATATCCCCAGGATTAACAAAACACACTAATGTTTTTCTTGTAGCACTAGTGTAAGTATTAATATAGGTAAGTCCACCAGTATATAATCCACCACCACCAAACGTGTGTTGTAGATTTCTCTTAGCTTTCTCAGGTAATTTTTGCATTTTACCAATCTCATATACATAACCAATTTTATCTCCTGAAAAGAATTTATCTCCACCAGTCCAAATAGCAGGTGTAAACAAGTAATCTTCTAAGTAAGCAGGCTTAACATAAGTTTCTGGAGTAATTACATCTCCTGTAGTCTCATTAATTACAGCTGGAATTTTCTCAAACTTATTTTTCATTACTTTCTTGTAATTACCATCTTCATCTTGTTCCATTAGATATTTCCAATCTACAATGTCTGCTACTTTGTAAGTAACTAATAAACCTTCCTTAGAAATAGAAATGTCTTGGTATGTAGCCATGTTATGTGCTACATCTGGATCAATATCGTTATCATTGATAAGCTTTTCTGCTTGATCTTGATCAACGAAAGTAGCTGATAAATATGAAGCAAACCATTTACCCATAGTGTTCGTGTAACGTGGATTGTTTAACAATCTTGCCCACGCTTTTAAGATTGGCATGAAATCGATATCTTTATCATAAGATGCTTCAATAAAATCTACTAAAATCTGTGGAATAGCTTTTTTACTTCTATAACCTTCAAAAGCTAAAAAGTATTCTTTAGTAACAGGACTGTAAATTAAAAATTTGTTAGTCATTGCTACTTCTCCTAATCTAGAAGCTTCAATAAATTGCATAACGTCTTCTGCTGAAGCATTATTTTCTACTGCATCCGTTAAAAACTTAACAGCTGATTCTGTTTTAGTAATGTTAAATGGTTTACCATTTACACTACCTGTAATTGTGTGCTCTAATTTTCTAAAATTCACCATAATTAATTGTTTTTACTTTTATTTAACGTTTCTACTAATATTTTTAATAACGGAATAGATGCTGAATTGCATGTAGCTAAACTTTCGATCAGAGGAGCAATTATAGATAATCTTTCCAATTCTACTTCAACACTATCGATGTAATCTTTATCATAAGCATAAATGTTATGAATCTTATCTGTGTTGAATAATTCTAAAGCTTTTTTAGCAATAATGTCTTTATCTTTTGTAATTAAGCAATTTTGAAAGTCAGATAAAGTATCTAAATATGTCAAAATCTCGTCTACAATAGCTTCATCATTACCTGTAGCTTGTTCCATTGTTTCTTTAATTCCAAAGTCTCCAGAGAGGTCAAAACTATCATATTTACTTTTAATTAATGGAGATAAATCACAAATAATTTGTGAACAACTAGAAAAACTAGAAAATTTATCTCTAAGTTTTTTGTATTGATATGCTGTATTTAATTCAATTAATTTTTCTCCAATCATAAGTTCTCCTGTAATTTCATTTAAGGTTCTAAAATAATTTGTAATGTGAATACCACCTGCTAACATAAAGTGTTTAGAGTTGTCATCTGAAACAAACACTACTTTAAACGTCTTTTTACTAGCTTTTAGATTTTCTAAAGTTACAAGCATCTTACCTAACTTTTGATACGTTGAAGGTACGACAATTATATCTTTTCCATTCATAATAGTTTGAAGATCAGATATTTTACAAACTTCTTTCTGTCTCTTCATTTGTACTTGACCATAAGTATACGTTGTGCGGTAATCATACCACATAACTTCCTTATTCATCTTTCTTTGAGTAGCCTGATTTACCTTAGTATCCTCTAATTCTACATCATCTAAATTGTCAGACTCATCATAAGTAATCTCATAATTATCTAAATAAAGATCACTATACTTTTTAATTAAATTTTTAGCATAGTCTGCAATTACAGATGCTTTGTAATCTTTAGAAACTTTAGTCAATGCGATTACACTCTTTACTCTAGTGTTATTTTCTCTAATGTAAATTAATGAAGTAACATTAAATTTATTCATCAAGTGTGATGCTAGTTTTGGTCCCAAAGATGCTTCATCTCCATAAACTAATCTGTTACCAGAAATAGAATCGAATTCTCTAACAGTTTCATTTTTAATTTTAAGTTTAGTTCCTTCTGTATAAGTAGTAACTCTTTTAAAATCGTAACTATAAAATAGAAAATCAAACAACTGATAACTTAAAACTGCCTTAATTTTATCTTTACCTAAATCAATTACGTATTTAGGACGGATAGAATGTAATGCTAAGAATTTAGAAAAAGTATTTGTAACACTAGCTGAAGCTGAATCAGATAAATTGCTGTAAGCATCGTTAAGCGCGAACACATTGTCTACATCATCAATTTCTATGTTAGCTCTAACAAAATCTGAAGCTTCATCTTCTGCTTTAGTAATACTATTTAAAATAGCTTTCTTAGTTTTATCAGTCCACTTTAAAGTCTCTCTAGACTGAGTAATATCTACATCATTAGCAGATACTTTCAATGCTATTTTACCTCTACGCGTTTCTAATTCTAACTCTTCCCAACTAACTAAACCATAACTAATACCATCTACTAGTATGTGAGGAGAACTGTATGTAGAATACTTAGGAATTAATAAATTATCACTTTCATATTCTGGAGTGTCATTTAGATTATCTACAGTACTACCTCCATAAAGATCAAATATTTTTAAGTTAATAGCGCCATTGAAATACTGGAACTGATCTTTAACTGCACTAATAAAAGTTTTCTTGTTGTGCTTTTTAACTTCTACTTCTATAGTAACAGAATTCAATTCATTAGTAGGTGCCCAATAAATATTCTTGTCAATAACTTGATCGTTTGCCATAACGACTGACCACACATCTATTTTACCTCCAGGAGTCTCTGGTGTGATATTTTCATAATCTCTATTGTAAATCATGAAACTAGTCTTAAATCCGTTATATACTGTCGTCATTAAGAAATACTCAACACCAGTAGCTAAAGCAGATTTACTACCTAGACCAAATAAACCTCTAGCAGTAAAGAAATTTCTTTTGCTTGAAAACCCCAGTTTAAAAAAACCACGCAGCCTAGTGTTACCAAGGCCTACACCATTATCTTTGATTATAATTTTGTCTCTAGGTGAACCTTCTTTGTACTCTACATAAACTTTTTCATCGATAGATAGATTACTATCTCTGTAATAGTTTTTGTCGTACTCTGAATCTTTTAATAATGCACCATCTTGACGTTGTTTAAAGTATTTTGATATTGGTTCTCCACTTTCAATTGCTCTAAACACACCTCTTTCTATAATAGAATCTAAACCATTACTGATAGTCTCTCTTACAAAACTTTTAATAGGAAATGAGTATATGTCAGATTGTAATGCATTAAAAATCAATTCTAAAGAACCTTCTTCAATTTCTTTTTTAATACCTACAACTTCATCTGTACTTATTTTTAATTCTGCCATTTTTAGGTTTTAATATTATGTTTAATTTTAATAAAAAAAGCATGCTTAAATTAATAAGCATGCTTTATAAATTATACTACTGTTTTAAATTATGCAGGTAAAATAGCTTCCTTTGCAGAGCCATTTTCGTTAGCTACTTCTTTAATAGAATCTTCTAAGTCAGTTTGATCTGGATCTACTGTTTCAGCACCATCTTCTGCTTTAAAAACAACTAATGGAAACACTTGTAAATTAGTTCTAGTAACAAATACTGGTTGACCTTTACTGTCTCCTCTAGATACTACTTTAGGGATAGAGTACACATCATTAGGAGCTTTGATAGGGAATTCTTCTGCGATAGTTAAATCAACAAAATCACATTCCTCAAAGTCTACTCCGTAAACTGTTTCTAGCATTTCAATTAAAGAATCTTTAACAAAAGCTGCAATACTGTTAGCATTAATGTCACCTTTAGGATTACCATCTTCATCATAACGAGTAGAACCATAAACATCGATCTTACTGTTACCTTGTCTTGCTACAATACCTACGAAAAGAATAGTCTCTTCAGTCTTAATCATTTGCCAGTTTTCACTAGAAAAGATATCTAAACCATTACCAACAGTGACAGCTTTTTTGTCTTCTCCTTCGATCTGTGCTCCAAAATTAAGATTATACTTTGCAGCAATCTCTTTGTTTGAAAACATTCTACCATTCTTGTAAACTCTGAAATGTGCTCCTGCGACAGGGAACTTTTCTAAAGTTGCTTTTTTAGCTGTACTGTTTTTTTGTGGTACTGCTTTTACTTCTACATTTTTTAAAAAACTTAAATCCATGATACTAAGGTTTTAATGACACGTTTGTTTTTAGTGTCGAATTAATAATAATTACTTTTTTTTAATCAATTCTAATATTTCTTTGCCAGAATATGTTAATCTATCATACCAAGCTTTTTTAGCAAATTGACTTAAATTGTATAATAATACATTTCTTGCTTTTTGAGAATCAGTTAAAGCTTCAGTTAACTGCTGTTCTCTATGAACTTTTTCTTTCAATGTCAAGTTAATCTCTTCAATTTCTTTTTTGTGAGCATTATCTTGCGCGACTTTTTTATTGTGAAACTCATTCTTTAATGTTTTGTTATCTATTAAAAGTTTAGCATTCTTTTTGATAATCGTAACGTTTTCTTTTGCAACTTTTTTTAATTCAATTACAAGTTCTGCCTTGGTTGTTTTTTTCATGTTTTTAATTTTAATGATTAACTAAATAAATCACCCATATCTAAACGAGTGCATCCTAATAAATTACCCTTGTTGTCTCTAACTGCTCCTTTGGGAGTCAAAAAGTCTTTTCTCTTGGGTAATGCGTTTTTAACTAATTGACTAACGATGTAATAAGTACCTTCTACAAATTCAGGCACATCGTCAGTTTCTTTCCATGTAGTACTACACACAGGAACACCATCTATGTTTGGTAATTCTTTAACTGTTTCCTTTACTCTAATCATACCATTGCTCTTAGGAAACATTCTTAAGATACTATGATCGTGATTTAATAAATAAACTGAATGTGGTGTAGCATTAATTATTTTCTCTGTTTTACTCATCATCTGATTTTTCTTCATTGGGAATATCTGCTATTATTTTCTGCATCATTTCTATAAAACCATCATCAACAAAAATTATTTTATTTTCTGGTTCTCTCCCTGTGATACCAAAAAATGCTAATTCTCTTATGTAGGCAATTTGACCTGTTCTATAAACTGAATCTGGTTGTAAGTGTTTACCTTCTTTTGCACCAGACTTATCTAAATCAATAGACACACAAACAATAAAACCATTGTCTATTTTTTCTTGAATTTCTGGAGAAATTCCCCATCCTGTTACTGTTTTATCTTCTGGTATGTCTTTAAGACGTTTGTCTAATAAAATTTCTCCTGATTCAAAAGTTTTTCCTGTAGCTACACAAAGGTATTTACCCATTTTTACGTATTCACTCATTTTATTGATTTTAAATTATTATTTTAAATTGTTTTTAATCCAAGTTTCTGCCCAAACATCTGGAGTATTATTTAAAGGCCCACAACATCTTCCATGAGCTTCACTAAAACCTTCGTTATAAGCTGAGACTACTTGATTTAATGTGTACATTTTTTCTTCAATCAAGTGTACTATTACTTCATTGTTAGATGTTAATTTTAAAGTGTAACCACATGTTAGATCTTCACTACAAGGACAATTACAATCTTTTTTAATAGAATCATGTAGTCCTGTATTACAATAAAGCTCATACTCTAACTCAACTTCTTTGATGTTACGTCCTTCTTTATTAAACTTATTTAAAAATGCTAATGATATTTGACCTAAAGATTTAGTATCTGAAGTAGCAACTATCTTTTTAAATTGATTTAAATTAATGTCTCTACCAAAACCATGGTTTTTCTCTATAAAATATAAACGATTATTATTACTGTCAATATACCAACAACTGCTGTCTTTAAAAGTTAAATTTACAGTAAAATATAAATGTCCAGAGGATAACATTATTACTTGGACTATCTTTCTCATTATTGTTGATTTTTAGCTTTACTAATCAATTCTTCTAAATGTTTAGTAATAATGAATTTAAATTGTTGTTTATCCTTAGTACACATTTTAATGATGTATTTATCATACACCATCCCTGCAATTAATTGAGCTGAACGATATAAACCAGTAGAATAATCATTAGATACTTTTACTAGGTAGAAAAACTTTACTTGTTCAGTAACATTGTATCCATCTTTTCTAACAAATTCTTTAAATAAATAATCAGCTAACTTGTGCAAAGTTTTTATATAAACAGGAATTTCTACATTAGAAGTGTATTTTTTTAATCCTCTTCTTTTTTTTTGCATTATTTTGATTTTAATAAGTTACCATAAATGCTTCCAGAATACATAATATTTTTAACATTCTTAGCTACTAAATCGTTGTCAAATTTGTTAATACCACTAACTTGATTGACACAAGTAACTATTAAAGTAAATTTATGTTTATATGAATAAGACATTTCAATAATTATACCTAAATTTAAACGAGAATAATCCATGGAAGCTATTTTAAAAGTTCCCTGGTTAGGGTTATAAATGTTAGTTTCATGCTCAGTATGTTTTAAAACTACTTGATTCTCTATAAATGGACCATGACCATGACGTGTACTATACGCTCTAGTAACACCATATACTTCAACATTTCTAAGGTCTAATTTTTCACATACTTCTAAAGCATTTTTACTTGTAGTGTTGCTGTAAGTTACATGAGGAAAAACTCCGTTATCCATGTCTAACAACACTCCTTGAGATCCTTCAAATACAATGTTTTCATACTTTAATAAAACATCGTAATTTCTACATTCAATAATAAGAGATTGTATAGCTGTCATAAACAATTCTAATTCTTTAGCTAAAGTAAAACTATGATCTAAATCATCATAATACTCTTCTATTGCTTTTAATTTAGCTTTTAAAGTATTTACATGTAATAAATCTATAACATGAAGAGTAACTTTATCAGCATTTCTTTTCATAGTCTTACCAATACCTAATCCACATGTGCCGTGATCATTATTATCTTCACATTGCTGATTTGATAATACATCCCAAGGAGTAGTTATTTTTACTCGTGGATGATAATATGCAACCGGATTTACTATTCCTTTAGAATTTAAAACTTTTTCTTCACTAAATCTAGTAACTGGATACATTGTAGTGTGTTCTGTAAAATACGTAGGAACACCTTTTAACACACCTGCACCAAAATTACTACATGTATGTTTAATATCATTGTGATGTACTGTGTGGCCTGCTTGTTGCCCACCATTAAATCTTACTACTATTGAATTAGTAGGAGATTTTAATAAAGAATTTACTGTTAATCCTTTACCTTCATCTCCATATTGTAATCCAACTACTATTTTTACGTTTTGTTCCATTTAATGTATTTTTTAAGATTTTAATTTTGCATTTAAACTTTTAATTTCTTCTTCAAGTTTAAACATGTAATCTGCTACTATAGAAGAAACTAACACTGAATCAGTTTTACTACTTTTTATTTCTTTAGGTATTAAATACCATCGTTTATATAGTTTGACTTCTTTTGGTTCTGAACCGTCTTGATTTAAATATTTTGGCATAATTTTAATTGTTTTATAGTTAATAATTCCATGGTACTTCATAGTGAGTGCCGTCTTTTAATATTATTGTAGCATCTACGTCTCCATGCAATTGACAACCTCTACTTAATTTAAAACTTTTCATATCTAAATTATTTTCCAACCATTTAATTTGTTCTTTAGAGGTGTATTGCTTACAATAAGGTAATAAGAATTTAGCTTTCTTACGCTCCATCGTAATGTTGTAAAACATAATAAAAGTACGAGTAAGGTTTTTACAGTAGAATTGTTTACCGCTACTAGTTCTAAATACTTTACCAATTAATTCTCCGCTATCTACTTCAGCAATGTAAGATCTTCTCCATTGTAAAGCTTCAGGATGATGTGTTGGTACTCCTAATCTATTTAAAGTTGTTCTAATTTTTGCCATAACTAGCTTTTTTCTTTGCATTTTTTATCTGTTTTTAAATAAACTGTTCCCATTTTTGTAAATTGATAAGTATAATCATCTAAACGTAATTCTTTTACACTTTTATAATCTTTATTAAAATTAACTTTAAAAGTTTCAAAATCAAAAATATCTGAATTTAATCTAATAGAATGAAAACACAAAACCATTCTACTACTCATTTTATGTTTTAATTGTTTTATTAAATTTAAAGTAACAATTGTTTTAACTTCAGCTACAATTTTAAATTTACCGTTTTTTAAACCAGGAGAAGCTACTGTTCTAGAAGCTCTAGTACTACCAGCTAACATTATAGCTAAACAAGCAGGACTTTGTGCGTGTTCTACGCTTAAACCCATAAGTTTAATATAATCTGGTCTTCCTATTTTAGCGTAAGCTATACAGTAATTTTTAATTCTCCAAGGAACTGAAGAATTGTTATAAATTGAAACGTATTCTATTAAATCGTCTTTGCTGTTTACATCTTCCTTTAAAATAATTACATCAAATGGAATGTTTAAATATTGAGCAGCTAATGCTCTGTTTTGACCATCTAATATTACTAATTCTCTTCCGGCCCCTAAAGCTTTGGTATAACAACAAATAATAGCACTTATAAAACCTTTTGCTTTCATAGAATTTACCAAAGCTGGTCTTAATTTAAAGTCTCTGTTAAAAGGTAAATGACTTAATTTTAAATAATCTTTTTCTCCTTTAAATATTTTATGAATCATTTTTTTAGAATTTAAAAACCTCATCGATTGGTGTATCGATGAGGTTTTGATTTTAATTTAATTTTTGTTTATAGTATTTCTTCTTCTAACAGATCATCAGGATAATCTCTAGAATTATCTCTACCTTCTACAAATTCTTCAATACCATGTTTTACAACTAATTTAGCTATAATGTTTGGTATTTCAGTGTAAGATGCACAAGGAATATAACCATTGCCCAAAAATTTATCCCAATATGCTTTACAGTCTCTCCAACCATTACGTTGTTGTTCAGCTCTAGGATTAATATGATATACTTCCCATGTTTTTTTAACTTCTTCTAACATGTCAACAGCAGTAAATCCTACTGCATCTGAAGTACCCATGATTTCTTTGATTATTCTAGATGGATAGGAGTTGAGGTTTGGTTCATCACCAATAGTAATTAACACACCTTTCTTTTTACGTTTATCCCAAGAATCAGTAGCTGTATGTCTAGCAGCAAAAAAATGTGCTAAACTGTACGATTCTCCGTTATTACCACCTCCACCACCTTCGATGTAAGTTCTATGTAACCATAAATCTAATTCAGCATCACCACTTTCAAACTGTCCTACTTGTAATGGATAGCTATCGTGTTCATGATCACCAATTCCTAAAAATAACAAAGATGGTGATTGAACTCCTCCTTGTATAATAGAACTAATCATTTTTGGTAATCCAGTCGTGATTAAATTCTGAGGAATATCCTGCATGCTTCCAGTTAAATCAAGTGATACTATAAAAGGAAAACTGTTAGGATGCAATTGACTATCTCTAGATTCTCTTACAGTAATACCTTTAGAGTTCATACTGTGATGAGCTTTTTTTTCAATTGCCTGTTTAAAGTTTTGCTCAACGCTATTAGTAGAAGTATTATTAGCACTTCTACTAACTGCTGCGTTGCGAAAACTATAGCTAGTGTTACCCATTAAACTTTGTAAGATTGGCCAAACAAGAAATTGTAAGATTCTTTAGCAATCTTTAACTTAATAGATGTGTTATGAATATCTAAAGCAACTTTCAAGTGCTCTGTCATAACTTCTCCTGCATCAAAATCTTTACCCATGATTAAAGATTGAGTATTTGTAGGACTAAAATCAAAAGCATTAGTCTTTTTTCTTTCTAATCTTTTTAAATCAACAGTTTTGTCTTCAATTTCTCTCTTGTAAACCATTTCCAAGTCTTCTAAAATAGCATCACCACGTTCTGCTCTAATTTGCTTGTTACCTCTACTCAATGATTCATTTAAAAATCCTGTACTTTCTACTACTTTGTTATTGTCTTCCATGACTAAAAATTATTTAATGATTTTTTGTGTTAATTATTAATAAAAAAAGAAGAGTGCATAGTTTTCAACTTGCTGCTTCTGAGTAATAAATTATTTACTCCTCTTAATTTAATGTTATTCAATAATTCCCTTGGTTAATCTAACAATACGTAATTGACGAGCATCTACTTGTTTTTGATAACCTGCTACTTTAGCTTCGTGAGCTTCAATTACTTCTTTAGTCTTCTTCTCAATGCCTAAAACAATTCCTTCAGCATAATCAATAGAATCTAAATAAGTTTCTCTAAAAGCACGTTGAGAAGCGTTATCTTTTAATTGTTCTGGCTCCAATGAGCAATATGCATCTTCAACAGATTGAACTGCATCATCTAATTCTTCTCCAAGAATTGAAAGTTCTGTTTTGTGATTGTGTTCAGCATTACTGATACTACGTGTAGCAGTCTCTGACTCTCTTTTAAGGATATCTGCAGTTCTACTTACAAATCCTTCAATCTTTCCATAATCTCCCAAATTTAAAGCTGCTACAGCTTTATTTACAATTGCAAATTTACTTGGTTTCTGTACTACTTTTCTTACACTCATGTTAACGGTTTTTATTAATTATTTTAATTGTTCTGTCTATTATTTGTGTTTCAAGTTCGACAAGCTCTGTTTTAATTTTATAAGATACTCCTTTGTATAGAATCTTTTTAGGTACTCTATCTATTACTAAATCTTTGTCAGGTTTAGGTTCAGGTTTAGGTTTAGCAAGCACATCTAGATCATTATCCGGAGTTTCTTTTATTATAGAAACTCTGTTATAATCAATTAATGGTTCAGTATTACGAAATAGAGAACCATGTCTAGCTTGGATTGAACTGTTAATGTTGCTACGATCATCATGAAAGTTATGTCTTGGTTTATAAGCTTTTATATCTTCCTCATTAAAAAACATTTTATGTTGTTTAAACTTATGAATAAATTTAAGACAATAAATGTAATAATCCATAGAACCATTAATAGAATCTATTTCAGCACATAAACCAATAAAAACAATATTAGTACATGAATCAATGATTACTTTTTGACCTACAGAATATGTAGGATCAGGTCTTCTTACATTAAAAGATTCTATTCCACTATTACTAGTAGGAGATAATTCATTTTCTGCAATGTCTTGATATTGTTGAGTATTGTTTAAAGTTTCACATTTATAAATATATTTATTATTGTATTCACGAATGCTTATCACACGAACTAACTCATATTTAGCAAAATTATGACCACTACTACTAACGACTGTTAAAGTATCATGCTTATTATATTTAGCACTCTCCTTAATTTTAGGCATTAATTTAAGTTGATGAAATGCTACTTTTTGACCATCATTATCTTTGTTGTCTAAACTATTACAAGTAAGATTATAATCTTTATTTGAACCAACATGAATAACTTTAACTCTTTCTCCTAAAACAAATGAATTAAAAACAGTACATGCTATTGTGTAGTTATCCTTAAAATCAAAATCTAGTTTATGTGCTCTAAACTTAGATAATTGCTCTTTATCATACAATTTTTTATTAGAATGTGCATCAATAGACCAAAAACTAGAATTATTCCAGGCTAGACCATTTTTGCCTATCGTTTCATGACCTCTAAATCTTAGACATAAATACTTTAAAAATTCATCAGTAGGATTTATACACCATCCTGACGTAGGTAATGCATCTAAAGGAATAACTTTATCTTTCAGGTTCCATTCATATTCTTCTGAATTTTTTTTCATTTTTGCTTCTAAATTAGGGTAAAAAAACTTAGCTTTATTAATATAAGTATTTCTACGAATACGAGTTTGTTTTATTGCTCGATACTCCTTAAAATTAAATCTACCATTTATGTTAAAAACATCTATAAGAAGGTTTGAAGCTTCAAGTTTGCTTTCAAAATCATTTTTATCACTAAAACAATAAGTGATAAGACTTTCCTTTTGGATTTCTCTAACAATAGCGTAATAAGATTTTTTATCTGAAACAAAATGATAAAATTCATTTACTTTACATTTATTTAGTTCCATTAGTGCATTCTTATATTACATACAAAATTATCATTCAATGCTATTTCTAGCCATTCTCTAAGAGTTAACAAATACAATGTACGAATAACGTACATTGCATTGTTATCAATTACCTTATACCAACCTCCATCACTTTTAAAAAAACAAACAGGTGCATCATTGTGATAGCAGAAACTGTTTAGTTCTTTAGAATTAAGTGGAGGTTCGTCTGGTTTAACATTATGTTTCCTTCCATTTAAAATTATAGAAGTAATCACATTAAATTCTAGTTTTTAGGATAGAAATTTCACGTTCCATTCTAGCTAAATTCTTAATGTCTCTAGGCTCCTTGCTAGGAGTTTTTCTTTTGTTGATCGATTCTACTTTCATCTCTAAATAAGATAAAGCTGTTTTTCTTCTTCTGATTGCGGACTGCAATTTACTGTAATTTACTCCATTAGATTTTCTCATAACTTCTACGTATTTAATTATTATTCACTTTTAACAACCACTTTCTACAATAAGCAGGAAGTGTTGACTTTTTAATTTTAATTAGTTCTAGTTCTTTTATCAATCCTCTGTTAGTTCTATTTAGATGAGATATAATTTTCTCTCTAATTAAACTATTACGATTAGATTGTTTGTAATGAACTTTGTCTTCTTTAGTATATGGCTTGTTTGAAAATTCTTTACCATCAAGACTACTGTAAAATATGCCTGTAGAATATTCTACTAAAGAATTACCATCTACATCTGTCCAACCACAATACATCATTGTTTCTGAAATAAAAATTTATCATCAACTGCTCCTTTGTGCAATGAGCACCCAATTACTAATGCTCTAACAACAGCATCATAACCACCTTTTCTATCAATTCTTTTTTGCATGTATATCATACTGTCAACTAAGTTTAAACCAATAGGAATAATTATACCTTGTGTAACTTGACAATGAAAGTAACGTTTTACATCTGACATTTCAAACATACCCATTTGAGTGCCTGAATCATCTAATCCTAAAACGCTATTCGTGTCTTCATTAATCTCTAAAGCTTTAATAATCTTATTTATCCAAATCTTATTCTCTCCCATAGCAAACTTTAAATTTGCATCTGAATTTAGTTCAAAAAATCCGTTAATTTCCATCTTTATATTTTTTCCAGTTAGTGTTCCATGATGGATTATTACGATACTTCCAAAACGTATCTATTTTTAAGATCATATCAGACTCATCCTTAAAGTGTGAATCACTCTTTGGATGCTTAATCAAATATTCACCACCTGTAAAAAGAGAATGTCTCATCTTATATCCTAAGGAGATCATGATTAACATTTCCTCCTTCGTATAATCAGTTTGTTTAAACACTAATCTACAGTAATCAATAAAAGTTATTCTATCTGTAATCTTAGAATCTAAAGATACATACTCTGTAAACTTCTTTTCAATTATCTCATACATTATTGAAGGTGTATCACTCTTACCTTCAGGATTAGCTTCTCTGTACAGTGTATCTGTAATTTCTATTATTGTCATAGGATTTCTTCTGTGTTATCTGGTTTTTGAATTATCTTAACATCGTTGCTTTTCTTGTAATTAAAAAGATAAATTATTATTTTAAGCTTAGTATTATTAATAAACTTTACATCTTCTGTTACAGGAATTAAGCCTTTGTTATCTTTTTCCATATCATTTATAACAGTGTTATAAATAAGATCTAAAGATTTTTTACTTAAGCTCCATAAATCTTCAGTAGATAAATAACCTTTACCAGTTTTAAATCTAATTTTACGTTTGCTTGCTATTTCAAATAGATTCATATTTCTACAGATTTATCGTTAATTCTAGTTCTAACTAATCTATTAGTAAATTCCTTAATAGTAATCCTGCTGCTAAAAACAGGAGGATTACCAGTATTAGTTTCTTGCCACAGTTTGACTTGCTTGTCAATATCTTGCTTATGCATCATAGCTTTCTGTTTAGTTTGATCACTATAAAAGCAAATCATTACTATGTCATGGCTACCTCTGTTAAATATAACTTTCATTATTTAACTCTTCTAGCTTTTTGATAATATGCTTCAGAAATAGGAATAGTAACACCTTTTTTGTCTGTTAACCATCTTTTAAAATTGTTATGGGTAGAAGATAATTCTCTACCATCTTTTAATACAATGCTTTTGTCCATTATTTAAGAATTTAATTTATTAGTTGGAACGGAAAGAGTCGAACTTCCATCTTTGTCTTATGTTTAGGTGACAACGCTTACCACTAAGCTACGTTCCATGGATAGATACCGCCTATATCCTGTTGACCCTTACGGCCCCTCTAAGAGTCATGTTTTAAAAAATAAAATAATTGTGTTATTAGTAATTATTTAGTATAAATACTACGTCAAAAACCAAACGTTAAATTCTACGTCTGACTAATACAGACAGTAAACCATTTTACGATTAGATAGAATTATCTGTTTACAATATAACCACGAGATTTAGTGGCTTTAGTGCTACAATGTGTAGTAGCACAACTGCTAAAAATTATTAAAATCATTAGCGTAAAAAACAATTTATATCTTTTTTTCATACTTATTAATTTTACCAATGTAAATTTTCAGGGTTACATTTTTCCCCATTAGGCCCTTTGAATCTAACAAAAACACCTCTCTCATCAACTGTAGAAACTTTTCCATGTTCTACATCGCTATGAGCAAGATTTCCTTTACAATGATCAGGACAATAAGAAATATTGTCCGTCACATTGTTAATAGAAATACTGCCATTAGCTATCTGATATTCAAAAAATTCAGCCATTAAAACTTAATTTTTAGTAATCGTTTAAAACTACTCTCTACGCGTAAAATTACTTCATTAGCTTTAGTTTCTGAGAAACCTACACCTGACAATTGATCTACAGATGCTGGTACCTTAAATTTGTCTGCTAATATTTCAAATACCTTTCTATTTTCAACAAATGTATTGTTTAAAAACTCATTAAAGAATGGCTTTGCTTCTTCATCATTAAGACAATTTTCTAACATAAACATAAAATGTTTGTTACCACCTGGCTTATTCCAATGATTTGGACTTAACATCATTTGCTTTACTTTAACAAATGAATGAGTTTTAAGGCCCCATTTCTCCTTTTGAACAATATTAGATGAGTAATCTTTATCAAACTTAAGACTACCATCTCTATTGTAAGTAATAACACAAGCTACGTTATTTTTAACTGGAGATTTTCTACTAACTATTTCAGTTAATTCTCCTTCGTGTTCTATTTGAACAGTGTATCCAACATCAATAGCTTCTCTTCTAGAATATTGATTAACTCTAACTACATAATCTCCGTTAAGCATTTTATCTTTAGTTGGAAAAATTATGTTTTCTACAGCTTCACGACTATCACTATTATAAATATTCATGTCTACATCTAAATTACCTCCAGTTCTAGTATCTAATTTATTACCATGATAAATCTTAGAATTGTCAGGTGTAGTCACCCACAAATCTAAATCATCATAGTTAGACCAAGATAAAGACACTCTTAATTCTCCAGTAATTTGACCACCTTGAGCTTTAACACGTTGTTTAATACTATCCGTGATACCACCTGTGTAAGACCAACTAAATAAGTTATTCCACTTAAATAATGAAGCTGATTCAGAGTTAACTCCTGCAATTATACTTACAAAACTATTTAAATGTCTGTCTTCTACATATAATTCCATACTAGTCAGTGTAGGCAAAACATCTTTGATAAACTTTTCAATAGTAATTTCTTCTACCTTTGATAGTTCTTGTTTAGACATTATCTTATTCTTTTTAGAATCTTTAGATAACTCATCAAACTCATCAAGAATTAATTCATTAGACTTGTCAATAAACAATAGATTATCAACATCAATGTCTGTTAATGATGCATGTCTACGCTGTAAACTATCTAATAAACCTAGTTCTTTCAACTTTTTCTTTGCGTCTTTTACCATACCAGGTGTTACTAAAGCTGTAGTTCTTTTATAATTAGTAGGAGCTACAACTACTTCATATTTAGCAACTGCTGAATTAAGATTCATCCCTTCACTTAAATTAATAAGCAATGTACCAATAGCACTATTTCTAATACGAGTAACATTTAACGGATAAGATAAAGAAGCAACCCATATTTCATTGATTTTACGTGCTTCTGTCATGCTTTTAAACAAATTCTGTACAGTATTAAAATCAACTACTGTTTTTAAGAATTCTTGACCTCTATAAATACTATTCTGATTAATCAATTCAATCACTGTATCTGTAGCTTCAATAGTTAGTTCATTCAATGCTCTTTCAAACATATCTTTCGTAGTACGTAAATCTCCTTGCTTACTTTCAATACTAATTGTAGAATTTTTATAAACAAATTTAGATGGAGCCGTTAAAAAGAAATGATCCCATAATTTATCTTCATCTTTATTAGTATCAACACCACATTTTTTATTGTCTGTAAACCAAACATTGCTAATTGGCAAACTAGCTATGTATTTTTTAATGTTATCTACAGACTGTTGAAATTCACTTGGCACATTGTCTAAATAATCCCACATGCCTATTCGTACTCTTTCAACAATGGCTACGATGCCTGAATATTGTCTCAGGAACGACTTACACGCGTTGCATTCATGTTCTTGTGCTAATGCTGGAGCAAATCCGCTGATGTACTCTTCCCATATTCTCTCTCTGTTAATGTCCACATAGTATAAATGTGGTTCTTTTGCTAACTCATCGAAGTTAGCTTGTAATTGTCGTTTTAAGTCTTTAAACATTTTTTATTAGGTTTTAATTATTTAGTATATAACAACTTTTCAATTGTATCATTGATAAAGCTTTTTAAATGATCGTACTCACGAGTACCTCTTTTTAATATTCTATGACTAATAGTATTTACAGCGTGTTCTTTACGAAGCCAAGCTTTTTTTACTATATCATTGTGATGAGGTGAACCCATGTGAAGTTCTTTGTCAACTATCTCTTTTAAGCTTTTTACAGCTTCAAAATATCCTTCAGCTTTAATTGCAGATCTAAAGTTACCTGACAACAGTGAAGCAGCTTGCATTCTATTAGCTAGTTCTGACGCTTTAAAATGTATGTTTATAACATCTGCTAGTTCTCTAATGTTAGACCTGTATCTGTCATTGATTTCTTTCTCAACTAATTTTTTATAAGTCTCTTCGTTAAACTCCATTACTCAGTTAGATTTTTAACCATCGCTTCAGTAAGATCTTTCGTAGTAGAATAAACATCGACTTCATTATATATTACAGGAGAAGTTTTAGACTCAAATGAACTTAACTTATGAGTTATAGTATATTTAATAGTACTTAATCCTTTCACAGTATTTGTGTGAATGACTCTGACTGTTCCTTTAAATATATTGTTGTTGTATTGAACAAATACTTCTTGCTCACAATCGAATTTATGTGTTATAGAATTCATCTTATTTGTTTTTATATAGATTATGTAAATGGTAAACTGGGAGTGCAACCACGCGACTCCCAGAACCTTTACCACTCTAATATTTTTCCAGTATTATCGCATTAACTCTTATAAACAAGCTTACATTCACTGCTTTTTACTGGTAATTTTGTACCTACTAGCTTGCCAGGTATAAATGACAATGACTGTAGTAATTCTTCAGCAGTAAGAATAAATTCTCCTCCTTGAATTAGATCTTTCTTTATAGTATTTAAGTTTACTAAATCGAACACTACATCTAAGTAGTGTTCGATAAATACTGCTCTATCTATTTCGTACATAGATAATCTTTCAAATACTCATGACTTAACAACAGTTTAGCAATCAAAAACAAGTCATCATAGCTACATGCTAATGCAGCTACTGTTAATTCCATGTTTCTGCCTTGGCAAACTTTATCTTGTTCTGTACTAATGATTGAAAATATCACACAAGTAGCTAGTTCTCTTTCTACTTGTTCATCTAGCTCGCTAAATATGTTAAAGAACCAATCCATGTTTTTAACAATGTGCAGGTAAAAAGAATTTTTTAGCATATTGTACATCGTTTGTCTAGATTACACTTAACAAACTCAACGTGTTGATTGTTCTTAAATTTGCAATTAACGAACGTGCAATCTTTAAAAATAGAATGTGTGTTGTCTGTAAATTTACAGTTAATGTAAGTCACACTCAAATACTTACCAGAACCTAATGTTAGTTCTTTGTCTTTAATTTCTCTCATGGTTTAAAGGTTTTATTAAAATAAAAAACCTTCTATAAATTAATATAGAAGGCAGTATTAACCTAAAACAATTACATTTCCCCTACGAATTTGTAATAATTAGGTGAACTTCACGTATTGAGTGACGTGTTTGCACTATTCTTTGTTGGCTTCTAATATATTTCTTAAGAATACTATTAGATTTCTTACAGTATATTTTAACTGCAAAACATTCAAATTATAATATGAATGCTCATATCTCGTGTATTGACAAGTCAAGGCCAAAGTTCTGTAAATTATACTGTTTTTAACATCATTGATGTTGATAGTATCAGTATATAGTTTTTCCATCAATGCTATCTGCATTGTATCCTTAACATCTAGGTGTTCTAGTATTGTTAAGTGGCTTATCATAAAGCCTATCCAAGCTTTGTACTCATCTTTATCAGTACACAAAGCAGCGATACTTTCTAATCTTTCAGTTATTGTTATTTCCAAAATGGAGATGGATTTAACTCACTTGTAATTTTAGCCAATGCTATTGCACTAACTGCTGCTACTCTAACATACTGTCCGTGCTTATAAACAAGCTTAGATAATACTCTTGGTCTTTTAGTTTTTTTAGTCATAAAGGTTTGATTTTACTTTTTAATAGTTATTAATAAATAAATTGATACTACTATGAAGAATATAAAGCCATATCCTAAAGATTGCATGTCTTGTTTAAAACATTGTACAGCAGATCTTATTGATATAACAATTATAAGCAACAATGATAATAATTCTACAATAAATTTGATTTTCATAAGCTTTTTTAATTTAAATAAATGAGGAAGGCGAGTTTCTAGCTACACGTAACTACTTAAACACTTGCTAAATATAATAATATAAAAGACATACTGTCTCCATATCGATTCCTTAGCGATTCCAGATTAACAAAAAGGCATTAGACCTTAGTATATTGAAAGACGATCATTGTGCATATATATCTACACCATCTTTCTTTAACCTTCCTCATTAGATTATTATTGTCTGTATCTAAAGTATTGTAGACCAGTTCTCAAAAATACTAAAGGCACAAGTAATGCCCAAAGTACATGTTTATTTATCCCAGGAATGAGATAAATAAGAATAATAATAACGATCAAGATGACCGCTACTATTATCACAAATATTCTATGTATTTTCATAATTATATATTGATTGATTCAATTTCCCTGTTTAATTCTTCTAAACTAACACAATTAAACAGTGTATAAACTATTTTAGATAGCTTACCTTCAAACGCATCTGTATTGATATATACAACCTCTCCAATTCTATTTAGAATAGTAAACTCTGAGGTAACAACTGTTTTAAACGTTGTAAATACATGATGCAAGTTGTAATGTTTTACTATTTGCATTATCTCAAAGGTATGCAAATGATCATCAACAACTATATAACCATTAGTAACTGTATCATTTTCAGTTAAAATCTTTTCACTAGTTAGCTGATCGATAAGTCGTTGAGGTATAATATAGTCATAACCCATCGTTCCCATTATCCCTGCAAACTTTTTCATTGTTGAGCTTCCAAATCTTTTTCCTTCAGATACTAAATATTTAATAACTTCAAGATTGTGATCTGAGAATCTATAAGGTAACATATCTTTATACTCTGCACTTAATATTCTGTGCATAGTATGAGAATCAACTCCTCGTTTGATAAACATTTCCATACTACTATCGAAGTGTGTCTCACTAGTTAGTCTAGATTCATTGATCTTGATATCAAATAGATTAACATCGAACGTGAATTTTAAGCGTGTATCCCAACATTTAATACCCTGGCGATATACTTTAGTAGCTTCGTTACTGGCCTTGTAGAATATCTCACCTAGCTCATTACTGAAGCTCACTTCTCTGTTAAACGAGAAATAGTCGTTAAAGTTATTTACAACACCCATCAATTCTTGATTCACAGGAATATAATAGATAGTTGTATTTAATTTACCTTTTAACTCAGTAGGTTCTAGATTTAGTACTTTTATCTCATAACCTTCCTCATCGATAGCATTTGAAATTGTCTCTCGTAAAGCCATCCAACCTGTCCATTTTGGACCCATTCCATTAGTTATTCCGGTTGGTTGACCATCTACAGTTATTACTTTAACAGGTACATTCCTGTGAAATACTACTTCATTGTCAACTAACAATTCTTTAGTACCTCTAAAGATCGTTGGTAAACAATTATTTCTGAGATACCAAGCTATGCTAAACTTGTTACCACTACCAAATTCTCCAATCTTTCCTTCTACTCCTCTTTTAGTAGAAGATCCAATTAATGTTAGATCTTCTTTTTCTATTAAGCCGTTGTTACTAATTTTAATGTAATTCATTATGGTTTTAATTTAAGGTTTTTAATTAGGCATTTCATTTGCCATCAATAGTTCTTGGTTTATCTGTCTAATCTCTCTAGCTGTGTTAGCAGTAGATAAATCTCTAGCACGTAGCTTATCATAATCGCTCAGTAGACTAGATTTTTCAGTCTCTAGTCTAGCGATTAGTTGTTCCCTGTTACTAAGTAAGTTAACTATCATTATTTAAATTCTATAGTTATACTTGCCCATTCTTCTACAGTTAAGTAGTTTTTTACTTTATTGATAAGCTCAGTTAATTTCTCTTTACCTTGATAGTAAGAGCTAGCTTCATTTAACTGACTGTTATTTTCATCAACGACTGTAATTAAGTCATCGAAAATAGTTACGTAATACTTCATAATGTTTGGTTTAAAGGTTTTTACTCTAGTTATTTAATATGATGCTAGAGTTATACATCGTTAAGTTTTAAAAATCATCATAAGTTAAGCAAGTCAAAACAAATCTTGTCATTGTTCTTGGTAAAGCATTACATTCTTTTATGTAATAAAACCCTCCTTAATTCTGATGATATAAATTAATACATCATATTTACCATCTTGGTATTATAATCTCTATTAATTTCTTGTAGCCTTTGTTGATTGATAGTAGCTACGTCTATCGTTGGTAAAAAACCATTAAACTGTTTTCCACACTCATCACTATAAATGTGATATCCTGTGACAGAATTGATTGGTTTTTTTTTCATAGTCTAAGGTTTTAATTTCAATGGTTTTTATTGTTCTTCGCGGTGCATTGAATCCACCTGCGAAACATTTAACATCACTAAATAATACCTGTTTTGTTGGTATATACTTAGGATAGTTAGCTCTAGCAATAGACTTTCTATCACTAATGATGATACCTTGTTCATAAAAACCTAGTATAGTATAAATACCTCTAATAGATTTGAGATGAATTTGATCGTTAATCTCTAA
>Ga0075443_10000131_pt1 | contig 30769 bp, 25 predicted proteins | sample CoawatmetaG00DNA_3_FD_71583 | JGI IMG/M metagenome (GOLD analysis project Ga0075443, IMG submission 71583) | Marine microbial communities from the West Antarctic Peninsula - Coastal water metaG006-DNA | ecosystem: Environmental > Aquatic > Marine > Coastal | place: Atlantic Ocean: West... | reverse complement strand
ATTATTAATTAATCATTTGTAATCATTAATTAATAAATAATTTACGCACATAGAAAAAAAGAATATATAATGTGCGAACGACGTTTAATTTTAAATAGAGAGATATAGACAATGGCTAAACTAAAACTAACATTTAAGAATTTTTTTGTGCTTGCAGTTGCATTCCTTGGAAGCAATATATCTGCACAAGAAAATGAGACCGATCCTCAACCTAAACCTAAGGCTGGCGGCGAAGAAGCTGCTAAAAAAGCTACTGGTTCATTGAGTGCCGGAGCTATTGCTGCCGCCGTTGCGGCTGCTGCTGCTATTGCTGCTGCTATTGATTCTGGAGATGGAGGCGGTGCTGCACCAGCTCCAACACCTGCACCAACTGCTGCACCAACACCTGCACCAACTGCTGCGCCCGTACCAACGCCTGCGCCTACAGAGACATACACTTACTACATTCCAAATAGAGCTAATATTAATACTACGACTCAAACTGAAACATCTACCAGCACATTAACTAATGAGTTCAGACCTGGTGTTAATACGAGTACTAATACTAATACAACCACTAATACATTAACTAAGTACAATCAGTTAACGCAAACTAATACTTCAACTTCTACAAGCACTAATACGAATACAAGTACAAGTACTAATACACAAACAGCTACACAGACATTTCTTGATGGTGACGGGGCTCCAACTGGTGATGGATCAGGAGACCTTGGTGAATATATGATAGACATAACACTAGGTGGTGGAGCATTCGCCAACCAAGCTGACGGATTAGTGGAAGGTGTGAACTTTGGTTCAGACGGTGCAGGTAGAGTAGACTTACCGCAGTTAGTATTAGAATATAATATTCTTTATGACTCAGGGCCGTTAATGGGAACTGCAGCAACTCCTGGTGGTCTTCAAATTGATATTGAGCAAGAATTTATGCTTGATCTCGATAGAGTATACGGATTCGGGAATTCCGATGATCCGCTTGGCCCTGATTCTAGCGGTCAAGGAAATAAGTCAATAACCTTGACATACGAACAGCCAAATGTAGAAATTGTTCAAGATATCTTTGTCGAAGTTGAGTTGATTCAAGACTTTACTCAGACTCAAGATATTGTTCAAGAAGTTAGCCAGCCTATAGCAGCTACTGGAACAAGGTTAGTCGGCGAATAAACAAACTAAGTTTAAAAAACCACATTTATTAAATTAAATGTGGTTTTTTTTTGCCTTAAATAAAATGTTTTACGTTCTAAAAAATAGGTTATTTTATGCAGAACTTCGATGAGAATCTAACAAGTGTTATCTAAAAATTAGTATTAAATGGCCCCTGCGAACGATTAATTTAGTAATTTAAGGCATATCATGCTTAAACTAATTAACGCTATTTCAAGGATCTTAAAGAAAGTTAGTCCCTTAAGTATTCAGTATTCAGTATTCAGTATTCAGTATTCAGTATTCAGTATTCAGTATTCAGTATTCAGTATTCAGTATTCAGTATTCAGTATTCAGTATTCAGTATTCCAATAATAAGGAACTAGTTTTGAATAAATAGCATACAAGGTATCCTAAAACTTATAATAAAACTCTATGTTAATTTCAGTTAATCTAGGATGAAGTTTTTGTTTAGACTGAACCACCGTTCCAGTAACTTCATCAAGATAGAATAAGTTCTTTGCTTTCCATGCAATAGATTTGAGTCTTGCTACCTGCTTAAGCTTTAAAACTTCTGTCTTTGTACCAAATCTTCTAATATTTTCTTTCTTAGCTGAATAAGTTGACTCTATAGTTCCACCAAAGAAATCAGGCTCATACAAATCAATAGACTCATAAGACGTAGTATCGATGATCTCAGAATTAAGCTTCTGAGGATTACGAATCTCGAAGTCATGAAGAAGTCCTGTTGTTTTTATGACTCTTCCATTTTGGGTGTAAAGTCTTACATTGTCATTACCAACCCATTCGTAAACATCTCCTTCAATATAAGCCAAAATAAGAATTGAATGCGGCCCACGGTCAAATTGCACTTTAGCAAAGCTATAATCATAACTATCAAATACCTCTTGAGTTATCTCATAGTCCGGGAAGCCAAATATTACTTTATTTACTTCAGAAAAATTTTGCATATAAGCAATAGGCAACTGCGAACAAGATGAAATAAGCAAAAATAAAGGGATAAACCTAATCATAAATATCACTCCAGTCTCTCATGAAATTATTTTCACTTGCTGAGTATGTGGTACTCCATAAGTCCTGAGCATGAACAACAGACTGAGCGCCATCCCTTGTTAAGGGTCTTAGTCCAAAGCCGGTCATGCCTCTGGAATATTTATCAAAAAACATTTGGATCGGAAGATTAAAAAAGAAGCCTTTATCAAAACTACCTTCGCCAAATTCTTCTTTACTGATATCTGTAAGGGAAAAGAAAACTCCCATATTAGCACCACTTCTAAATTCTCTAGAAAATGTAAAAGAAAAACCTGAATCTTCAGCAAGGAATCGACCAGCTTTTATTTGCGCTAAGACTCTTGTATTTGGCTCTCGGTAAAATAGATTAAAGTGGCCCGTCGTAGTTTGGTAAGCCCTAGTGCTAAAGAGCTGCCTATAAGCTCTCTGTTTAACTCTCCAAAGTTCTGCGCCTATACCAAAAGATCTCCCAAATGGTCGCCAAAGAACCTCTCCCCCCATTCCTAGAAACATAGGTTCCAATATACCGCCTGATAATTTGGCATAAATATCTTTATAAGGATGCTTGAAATAATTCATTTGCAATCTAGTAATATTTAATTTGTTACTCTGCTGCAAATATTTAACAATATCAGTTCGAACATGAGGAAGTACGCTATCTGAGGCAAGTTTCAGTTCACCAAAAGTATCATACAAACCTAGTGCAGTTATTGCTAAAATATTGACATCTCTGCGAACAATAACTTCTGTATGAGCAGACAAGGCTATTTCACCAAAATAAAACCCGTCCGGCCCTCCAATTTGACTGCGTATTGCTGGAGAAAATTTATTCATGATGACTGGAAATTTGATAGATGGTTTATATTCATATTCTTCTTTATTAATTGGAGGAGCCTTATAAATATCAACAGATTCCCTTAAAGCATTCGCAAGACTTGCATCATCAAATGTATTAAAGTCATCCCTTGGAATATTAATCGTATACATTGCTTGATCAGCATTGATGTTAGTTAAGGTAAAGTTTTTAATTTCATCAGGAGCTATATCATTTAAGATTCTTGTAATTCTTCCAATAGCTAGCGGCTGACTCAAATACTTACTTTGAGCAAAAGCGACTTCAAAGGTATCGGATTCTGCCTTACGATTTGCATATTGTAGATAAAAGCTAGCTTCTCCAAGAAATTTTAAAGAAGTTCTATAGAGATACTTATCACCACCCTGCTTATTAACAAGCTTATAAAACTCTGCATTCTTAATTTCATCTCGAGGATCTCTTTTTTTTACATAAGGATCCTTATCTCTGTATAAACCAGCAAGTGAAAACCCAAAATTAAGCTCATTACCTCTAATATATCCAAGCTTTACGTGAAAATTTTTTGTAACTGGATATAGAAAATTATAATTAACTCTGCTTTTTTGAGCTACAGGTAGATATCCTTCAAATTTATCAAGAACATATTGACCATTAACTACCTTATCTGATTCTTTTCCATATTCATTTCCATCATATTCAATTTTAAGTCTTGTACCTTTCAGCCGTGGTAAATAGATTTCCACACCGCCAAATAGACCGGCAGTTTTACCTGAAAAAAATGTATTATAGTTAAACTCACCTCCCTGAGTATCGCCACTTGTGTTTCTGTCTCTGCTATTAAATCTATCGCCGAGATAGGTGAATGGATTCTTGACCCTATTTTTACCTATTACGCCCCATCCCATACCAAGAGTCAGATCAATGTTGGCAATCATTTTAGAGGCAACAATATATTCAGAAGCAAACAAGGAAGATCCTCCGAGATCTCTAAATCCAAGAGCAATCTGCGGAGAATATTTTCTTTCTTTAAGAAGCCTTAACTTTGCATCAAAGCTTTTATCCTTATAAGATTGTGAGCCACTAAAGGCAGGAACTTCACTATATAGTTTATTATTAACGTCAGTATATTGATAAGACGCTTCAAACCAATCAAATGGATACCCAACAAATGAACCTCTAAGGTATGGCTCTACGTGTGACCACGTAAAAACTATAGAACCCTCAGGATAAAATCGAGCTGATGGCATCATAACTAATCCTGCCGTTCCATAATTTGACATGCTTGGATTAGAAAAATATGGATAAATATACTCTTTAACTTGCGCCCCTAGATGAATTGGGACGCTAAATATAAACATGAGGATAAGAAAAGCCCTCATAAGAATTACCTTTTAATTATTATTAGATATAGCTGCTATCGATGCAGCAGTAACAGATAAACTAGCAATAATTGGTGAGACAGTTTCTACTAATGCTAAGGAATCCATTGGGCGAGCTTTTCTTGGGACAATAATAGACGAGCCTGGCAAAATATCATTTTTTGAAAAAGGACCTCTCTCTAAAAAGCTAATGCTTACAGGAGCAGATTTACCATTCGGCAAGATAATATACATTCTCTTTTTGTCTGCTTCTTTTTTATACCCTCCGGCAAATCCAATATAATCATTAGACCTGAGCCTTTCTGAGTATGGAACTGTAATGGGATTCAAAACTTGGCCAACCACAGTGACAGTACTTTGAATAGATGGAATATATATCTCATCACCACCCTCTAGAAGAAGATCAGAAGATGGGTTTCTTGCAACCGTATTAGGATTTAATTCTGCTACCAACCTTCCTACAGGTTCTGCATCAGAAATTTCAGTCATTAGGGAAACTAGACCGATCAAGTCGGTCGAATTTTGCTTTAAATATCCGCTAGCTACTGCAGAAGCGAGAATCTCAGAAAGTTCAGCCTTAGCTCTTGCTAGAGCTTTGACTTCAGCGTCCTTCACAGAAGTTCTACTTAGAATACCCCCTAGAGGAAAAGCGTTAACAGTGAGACCACCAGCTCTTTTGTATATATCTGATAGTTTCATACCTTTAGAGATTAGATACATGCCTGGATTTACAAACTCACCCACTAGCTTCACGTAACCTTGATTGGTGGCAGAATTCCTCAGATGAGGCTTAAAAAATATTAAGTTAGTTGAACTTTCCAATTCATTACTAGAAATGTTACTAAAAGTACCAGGTCTTTGGCCGACTTCAAAAAGTGGAATTTCATCATAATTAGGAAACAAAAAACCACCAGCAATATAAAAGAGATCAAGTGCATTTGTATCCTTTGCAATGGGATAAATACCTGGAAATCTAATATTTCCCGTAACTGGAATTGATGTAACCAATAGAATCGGAAGTAAATCTGGGTTTGTATTAAAAATATCCGGGCATGCAAGATCAGCATTAGAAGAAAATACTTTTAACTTAGCATCCATTGCTTTGACAACGTTGCTATCCATAAGAGTATCAAGAGAAAGCATGCATACATTTGCTACATTCAGAGACTTCATGGATTTGTTTACTGACATTGGAATTTCAATGCCTTTCAATTGAGCTGCAACTGCCAAATTATTCTGAACTGTTTTAGTTCCATATAAATTCTTCAATTTTTCTGAGAAAAAAGAAGCTATGGTCCTGGATTGAAGAAACTTAATATCATTCTTAGAAAAAAAATATACCTTATCACCAGATCTTAAATCTATAGAATTAACTGTTGACTGATCTGTTGCGGAAAAACCTAAATAACTAGAGGATCTAGAATTAAAATTTAACCTTTTAATTACTGCAAAACCAGTATATGTATTGCCCAATAAATCTGAAGAAACCTGAATTAAGTTGCCTAGTTTCAGGCCATCACGATAGGAGAACTGTCGGGGATTTCTTATGGTTCCCTCAATAGAAACATAATTAATAGTTTGTCCATTTGAGGGATTAACTCTTATCTCATCCCCATTTTCGAGAACAAATGCAGATAGATTAACTGGGTTCAGTATTGTTCTTTGGCCAGTTGGAAGATTTCTGATGACAGAGATATTTGTTAAATCTGCAAAAGGAGTTACTCCAAGAGCAAAAGAAAGGGCCTGCTCTATGGTTTCACCCTCTTTAAACTCATAAATTGCAGGTCTTATGACCTCGCCAAGAATTGAAATGCTATTAGCTAAACCGCCCAAAAGCATTGTATCCCCATCATTTAAAACTAAATCTAGGTTAGATGAGTTGCCATTAATCAATAAATCATAGAAATCTAGGGAAGCATATTCTTTGCCGCCTCTAAGTAATTTTACATTTCTTAATGATGAATTAGCTTTTATTCCCCCGGCTGATATAAGTGCATTCAAAGGAGTACTAAATGCATTTAGTACAAATGTTCCTGGTGAGCGGATATTACCAAGAATAAAAACTTGCTTAGATCGGATCTGTTTTAAGGAGAGAACTAACTGCGTTCCAATAAAATTTTGATTTACAATGGCTTGAATTTTTTCTGTTGCCTCATCAAACGTTAGGCCTGCAAGCATTATTGAACCTATACCCTCAACAATAATAGTGCCCTGATTATTAATTTGAATTGGTTCATTCATATCCAAACCGCCATACAAATAAATATTTAACTCATCACCAATTTTAAGTTTATATTCCCCAGATACAGGCAAACTATCATAAAAATTAAACTCATTAGCATATCCTGAGAAAATATCTGAACCAAAGAGTTCAAGATCTTGAAAAGACTCAGGGGCTGGTAAGAGTTTTTCATAATCTCTGTACTCTTCAATCAAGAAGCACGCTCTGCTATCTTTGGTGCATAAATCGGTTGCGAGCTTCAATCTTTTCTCATTTAAATCAGCAAGCGTAACATTTTGCATATCCCTTTCATTTAAATCATTTAGCTTATTAAAAATAGAAGAGAACTCGTTTTGAACAAATGATCTATAGCCTTTATCCTCAGAAATGCCTCCACTAGTCTGATCTTCTCCCTCGGCAGTAAGGGCCTTTAACAGCTCTGAATTTGCTATATCTTGAGCATCAATTGAAATCGAGGAGATCAAAATTGTACTTAACAGGAGGGATTGTAAAAATTTTTTCATAGGATCTAGACTCATAAAAATATTCCGTAATTATACACTTTTACTTACAAAATTTGATGGCTCTGTATAAATTTAATTAATCATTAACAAAGTATATATTAGCTCTTTTTCTTATAAATTAAGTAATAAAAAATAACTTGAATTACTAGTATTCCTATGACATGGATGCATTAAAATAGGTTCATAAAATTTATTAACTTTTTATCAAAAAAACTTGATAAAATAACAACCTAATCAGATCTAATATAAAATTTCTATGGCCTTCTCTCATTCGTGGCATCTTCAAAATTCTATTTGTGAAATTTTTCCAGAAAAGCATGGTGATCACAGGGGATTTTTATCTGAAACGTTTAAAGTTAATTCTCTAAAAGAGCTAGGTATTAACGATACATTTCTTCAAGATAATCATTCTTTATCTGTAGATAAATATACCTTTCGAGGACTTCATTTCCAAAGACCCCCTCATGATCAGGCTAAATTAGTTCGAGTATTAAAGGGAAAAATACTTGATATTTTTTTAGACTTACGTCCGAGTTCACCAAGCTATTTGCATCATCATATGATTGAAATATCTGATCAAAAGTTTAATCAAATCTTCATTCCATCTGGTTTTGCTCATGGATTCTTAACATTAGAAAAAAATTGTGAAATTTTTTATAAAACATCGAATTATTATAATCAAACTCATGATGTTTCTTTGGCTTACTTTGATCCAACACTGAATATTAAACTTCCCTGTAGCATAGAAGAGATGACAATATCTGACAAAGATAGAGAAGCATTGATGTTGAAAGATCTTGGAGATATATTCAAATGAGAATTTTAGTAACGGGTGGGCTGGGATTCATAGGCTCTGCCTTGATTAGAAATCTGGTTGATAATACTGATCATACGATCTTAAATATTGATAAGTGCTCATATGCTTCAATGCCAGAAGCCTTAGAGGGCAGAGAAAATGTAAAAAACTATGACTTTGAAAAAATAGACATAACTGATGGTGTTATGGTCAATAAGATTGTGGCAGAATTCAAACCAAATAAAATATTTCATTTAGCTGCTGAAAGTCATGTTGATAGGTCAATTTCAGGGCCAGAAGATTTTATACAAACTAATATAATGGGGACATTCAATATCCTAGAGTCTATTCGAACTAATTTCACAAAACTTAATGAAGATTTTATACTAGTCCATGTGTCTACTGATGAAGTTTTTGGCAGTCTAAAAATGGATGATGAGTTATTTGTAGAGAACACTCCTTACGCTCCTAATTCTCCATATTCTGCCTCAAAGGCCAGCTCGGACCTTTTGGCTAGATCATGGAATAAAACTTATGGCATAAGATGTGCAATTACAAATTGTTCAAATAACTATGGGCCATGGCAGAATCCAGAAAAACTTATTCCAAAAACTATTATGAATGCACTAACAGGTAAAAAAATACCAATATACGGAAGGGGAGAAAATATAAGAGATTGGTTACATGTAGATGATCATGTTAATGCCTTAATAAAAATATCCGATATCTCAACTAAATTTGAAAAATTTAATATCGGCGGAAATCAAGAAATGTCTAATATAAATTTAGTTAAGTTAATTTGCTCTTACTTAGATCTCAAAATGCCCTCAAAAAATGCATATATAGACCAGATAGAATATGTAAATGATAGGCTTGGGCATGATCTTCGTTATGCAATAGATGCAAGCAAGCTTTCTAAAGAGCTAAATTTTCAACCTGAATACCTTTTGGATGATGGAATTAAAAGTACTCTTGACTGGTACATTGATAACTTAGAATGGGTCAAATCTAAATTAACTATATAGTAAAATGGATATCGCTATAATTGGAGGGGCAGGTCAACTTGGGAGATGTGCCTATGATGCTTTGAAAACAAATTTTAATACTGTGTCTTTTGCAAAAGATTCTTTATCTGTAGATAATTATGAACAATTAAATAATCTAATATCGCCGCATTCGCCGAAATATATAATTAATTGTTCAGCATATACAAAAGTTGAATTGGCAGAGTCTGAAAAAACTTCAGCCAATAGTGTAAATTTTATTGGTGTTAAAAATCTTTGTAGAATCTGTGCAGAAGTTGATGCGACTCTCATACATTTTTCTACTGATTATATTTATGATGGAGTGAAAGAGTTACCCTACTCTGAATCTGATTCACCAAATCCAATTAATGAATATGGAGCATCTAAACTAAAAGGAGATATTTATATTGCGAAAAATTTAAAAAAATATTTTATTTTCAGAGTATCAGGAATATTTAGTAAGTACGGCGAGAATTTTGTAAAAACTATGTTGAAGTTAAGAAATAAAGATAATTTATCAATTATTAATGACCAGATAATGAAACCATCTAGCGCTAAATTTATTGCAGATTTTCTGAAAATTAACCTTCAAAAAAATAATTTTACAAGAATGAATGCTGGAGAATATAATCTAGCATCAGAAGGTCCTGAATTATCATGGTATGAATTTTCAGAAATTATATTTAATTCCTTGGTTGATCAGAGTCTCGCAAGTAATGTACCCAAGTTAATTCCGATTTCTTCGAGTGAATATCATGGAAAGGTTGACCGACCAAAGTATTCTGTTCTGTCAAATGCGAAAGTGAAAAAAAAATTTATTATAAGGAATAGTGACTACAGAAAAAATTTATTAGAAGAAATGAAGGAGATATTTCAAGCAATATGAAAGGAATTATTTTAGCAGGTGGCTTAGGGACTAGGCTTCATCCATCAACAGTGAGTGTTTCGAAGCAATTGCTTCCAATATATGACAAGCCCCTCATTTTTTTTCCATTAACAACATTAATGTCTGCTGGAATAAATGAAATACTAATTATTTCAACGGAGGATTGTATACCTCTTTATCAAAGACTATTTCAGGATGGCAGTAAATTTGGTATCAATATTTCATACGAAGTTCAAAATGAGCCCAAAGGAATTGCAGAAGCCTTTATTATTGGAGAAAAATTTATTGATAATTCTCACTCCACTCTAATACTTGGGGATAACATATTTTATGGCAATGAGCTAAAGACCCAATTAAGTGAAGTTGTAAAAGAGCCATCGGATGGAGCTAAAATATTTGCATATAAGGTATCAGATCCTGAGAGGTATGGTGTGGTTGAGTTTGGTGATGGCCTCGAAGTTTTGTCAATAGAGGAAAAGCCAGTCTATCCTAAATCAAAGTATGCTGTAACAGGCTTATATTCTTATGACACTAATGTATCAGATTTAGTTAGATCCCTCGAGCCATCCTCAAGAGGAGAGCTTGAAATAACAGATCTCAATAATTTGTACCTAAATAGTAATAACCTTGATGTTAAATTAATGGGTTCCGCTGATGCCTGGTTAGATGCTGGAACACCAGACTCTTTATTAGAAGCAGCTCACTTTGTGCAAACAATTCAAAATAGTCAGTCTATACAAATTGGTTGCCCTGAAGAAGTTGCATTGAAGCAGAATTTTATTTCTAAAGAAAAATTTGAGCAAATAATTCAGACTGCTCCAAAGAATAAATATGGAGATTATCTAAGATCGCTTCTAATTGATTGTTAAGTCTTAGACTTAACACTATCTCTCGTAGCAACATAATACATAGTGATGAGAAATGGAAGGAATAACGAGAATCTATACCTAACGAAAGTTCCTACATTTTCTGATAAAAATGCATAGAAAGAAAGGCCTATCAATAAAACTGAAAATAAGAATATAAATTCTTGATTGCGAGCCATTTTATAGTTTTGCAAAATGTAATACAGTCCATATATAAGGGCAATACTCTCAAAACATTGAACGATGTATAATGGGTTTCCCCAATCCCATGGCAAAGGCATTAGTAAAAACTCTGGGAGTTTTGTAAGACTTACGAAGAAGACTTCAAACAATGTATCTAGGTGATACAAAGAAGCATCTCCAAATCTTCCCCACATTGCATAGCCGCCAGCCATATTTTCTGCAATAAATCCAATTCTGTAATAGTTCAACCAAAGCAAAAGAAATTCTTGTACTGCAAATGCAGCTACTAGTCCCAGCCCAAAGAAAGTAACCATGCCAGCCATGCTTTTATGAGCTTTAAACAATGTTCTGCCTACAAAATAAACTGCTAGAAATAAGAATAGCTGTATCTTAAGGAAGTAAAGTGGTATCAGAAATAATAATCCAAAAATATTCTTTAAATTCACAAAATTAATTAATGAAACTATAGCCAAAATAATTACAAGAGAATCTCTTAAAGAGAGAGAAGAATATAGCACAAAGCTAGGTACCAAAAAAAAGAAAATCAACTTCTCTTCCTTAATGAAGCGAGCCAGCCAAACAAAGAGAGCAAATGACATTAGCTTATTAATAAATGCTATCGAAGTAACAGTCATAAAGTTAGGAAGTGGCACTGCTCCAAAAATTTTTGATGCAAAAGTTATCTCAGATATGCCTCCCCCTAGTCGCTTAGTTTCTATGAGACGATCTGTTGAATTTCCAGTAGTTAGCAACGATGTTGTTTCATGAAAATATTCAAATTGATCTGGAAATGTATACGGTGAGAGCAGGAAATAGTTAAGAAATAATGGGAGTAATGCAAGCAACAACCAAATAGTCAAAGACAAAGAATTAATTAACCTAATGTGATATGCAAAAATTATAATAAATGCAACAAAAGAGAAATTAGCTAATTCAAATATATAATAATAAAGGGAATCCCCATAATTCTCTAGGTAGCTATAAGCATTAACATTCATCTACCATAACTCTTCTTTATTCTTTGAATAGAAACCAGAAAAAGTACCCAAGAAGATAAATATTATGAAATTAGAAAAAAAGATAGCAGAAATATTCGGGCTTACTGGATATGTTGAAGCATGAGGTGGATTCATATAGAACACCCAATATGGTAACTCATTGCTGAGATATGCAATTGCATAATGCTCAGAATTAATTTTTTCTGCAAAGGCTGCTGCAATTGATGAATTTTTTACTGACCGTAAATCTTTAGTTAATGTGGCAATAAGACTTTTTGATTTTTGAATTTCAATATTCTTCGACACTCTGTCAGCAGCCATAATTAAATCATCGATAAATTCTAACCCAACATCTTTGTTTCGATAATACATATCAACTTTCATTTCATATTCTATGTAATCAGTCTTAATTTCGACTGTAGATTGAATAAATTCCTGAAGATCTACGTATGTATAATATTTCTCAAGATTGTAGCCAAGCATAAAGCTGCCTATTCTATCTGTCAGGCTATGACTACGGGGCATTTTGTAAGGGTCCGTATTTTTTGGGTCTGAATTAAAAAATCTAATACCCCATTTTTCCCATAATTCTTTTGAGACAGGAGAAGCATCAATTGCAGATATAAACATTGTATTTTTTTGAGCACCATCAAGCCCAGCACCAAGTAATATTGCTCCAATGCCCTCAGCTTTATAACCTGTAGTAGGTTTTGTATTAGTAGTAAGTAAAGTTGCACTAATATAAAACTTAGGAGTAGCATTCAGGACTAGAAACAAGCTGGCAAAAATAGAAGCAATGGCTAGGTTTAAGACTAGTCTTGTGAATATATACTCACTAATAAATAACTTTGTTAGATTAAAGTAATCAGGAATCTTAGATACATATGATTTTAGGTCTGAAATATCCATAATTTATATAAGTCTCAAATTGTTTATAATATTATAATGCTCGAAGGCAAGAAATAGTAAATTCTAATTATTTATTTTGAATTTTCTAACCAGCTTTGAAACATCAGTATGCTCCAAAGTCTATTCGTCCAGTTCTTTTTACCCTCTAAGTGTTCATGCCAGATTATCTGAATGTAATCTGAGTTCAAGTACCCTTCACTCTTAACCCTAGATGGATCTAATAAATTTTCTGCCCAATCACGAAGAGGTCCACGGAGCCATTTTTCAAGAGGTATGCTAAAACCTGCTTTTGGTCTTTCAATTAGTGACTTAGGGACATTTTTATATAGAATTTTCCTGAGAATACTTTTTCCTTCACTGCCTTTAATTTTCATGCTTAATGGAATGCGCCATGCCAGCTCAACTATTTTATGATCCAAAAAGGGTACTCTTGTTTCGAGGCTAACGCTCATAGCAGCTCTATCCACTTTACACAGAATATCATCTGTAAGATATGACTGAATATCTCGAAACATCATTCTGGAAGATGGATCATCCATCTTTATTAACGGCAATGGATCATCAAGAAAAATAGGATAGCTTTCAGTTGAATCTAAGATTAATGAATCTATATCAGGCTCTTCAAGCAGACTACGATATAAATCATCTATTGATCTTACGTTGCTGAGTCGAGAGGCGGTTTTGTGAACTTTATCTCCAAAATGCACAAAAGATTGCTTACTTTTGCCTAGCAAAGAATTAATAATTCCATCCCACTTTGATATTGGAACACTCATAAGCATTTTTCCTAGAATCTTTCTCGCAGGAAAAGGAAGCCAATTAATCTTATTCCAAAGGATAGGAGCGCTAATATGGCGATTATACCCTCCAAATAACTCGTCCCCACCATCTCCAGATAAGGCAACTGTCACTTCTTGTTTTGCAGATTTGCAAACAAAATAAGTCGGAATTTGCGAAGAATCTGCAAAAGGCTCATCATAAATCTTTGGTAAATCTGGGATAATTGATAAAGCATCTTCTGAGGTAACTATTAGCTCTGAATGATCTGTACCAAGATGACTTGCTACTTTTAAGGCATATTTGGACTCATCATATTCTGGATCTTCAAACCCAATAGTGAATGTTTTAACAGGCTGAGTAGCCTCTTGCTGCATAAGGGAAACAATTGCAGAAGAGTCCACACCACCAGATAGAAATGCTCCTAAGGGAACATCTGAAATACTCTGCAAAGAAATTACATTTTTTAATTCAGCCTCCAAGACATCCGAAGCTTCAACTTCATCGCTAAATGTACTGCTATCTTGGTCAATAATATTTTTTAAATCATACCAACGGTCAATAGATAAATTCTCATACGTGATAGTTAAATTAGATGATGAGTGCAAAGGAATATCTGAGGGTTTTAATGTTGCTTTTTGATCAATTGTCAGCAAGCACCCAGGCTCTAACTTAAAAATATTTTCATAAATACTGTAAGGACATGGAACATACATATACTTAAAATATTCCTTTAAAGCTGGTTTTGAAATTTTATTACTAAAACCTTCAAAAGACGATAAAGATTTTAACTCAGAACCAAATGCAAAAATATTCTTTGTGCCAGATTTAATCCATCCATAATATAGGGGTTTTTCCCCAAATCTATCTCTGATTAATGAAAGTTGATTGTTTTTTTTATCCCAAAGAGCAATAGCAAACATTCCTCTAAGTTTCATTAAAGTAAGCTCAATGCCCCAGGTAGTAAAAGCAACCAATAGAGTTTCTGTATCAGAATTACCTAGCCAAGACTTGGGACTTACCTCTTTATCAAGGAGGGCTCTGAGCTCCATATGATTATAAATTTCTCCATTATAAGCAATAGCATAATTATCATTGATGCTCATTGGCTGATGCCCAGCAGAAGAGAGATCAAGGATTGATAACCTGCGATGCCCTAGCGCAATGACTTTATTGTCATCAATCCAGCTACCAGAATCATCTGGACCCCTGTGAGATAAAGCGGAGGTCATAGAATTTATTAAGTCTTTAGAGGCTTCGTTTGAATGTGATTCGTCAATGTAAAAACCTGTTAGTCCGCACATAAAAAACTTGGTTAACTAGAAATGATAATGTTTGCTTTAAATATAATCTTTATTTTACTTGAAATTATTGATATGCCATGCAACTAATTCCTTGATTCCAGGACGAATTTTGTGTGTTGGTCTGTAGCCTAACAATTTCTTTGCCTTAGAGATATCAGCTTGAGAGTGCTTCACATCGCCCTCTCTAAAATCTTGATATTGAGGGAGCATGGTTTCTATGGTTTTATGTTTTAAAACTTCTTGGTGAATAATATTAAATAGATCTTTTAAGCTAGTTTTATCTCCAAGTGCAATATTGTAAATTTGATTAAGGGCTTTTTTATTAGTGGTGCATGCCGCCAAAATATTGGCCTGAACGGCATTATCAACATAGCAAAAATCTCTACTAGTGGAACCATCTCCATTAATTTGAACAGATTGATTATTTGCGATTGATGCAAGCCATTTTGGTATCACTGCTGCATAGGCTCCATTTGGTGATTGTCTTTTTCCAAAAACATTAAAATATCTTAAGCCTATGGAATTAAAATTATAGGACTTAAAAAATATTTCAGCATAAAGCTCATTTACATATTTGGTAATAGCATAGGGACTCAGGGGCTTTCCAATTCTATCTTCCCTCTTAGGTAAAGCTTTGTGATCTCCATAAGTGGAGCTACTTGCAGCATAAATAAAGTTCTGTACTTTTGAGTCTCTTGCTGCCACCAGCATATTTAAAAACCCAGTGATGTTGCTATCGTTTGTTTTAATGGGGTCTTTAAGACTTCTAGGAACTGAGCCCAATGCTGCTTGATGCAGAACATAATCCACATCTTTGCAAATAGATTTACAAAAATTTATCTTAGAAATATCCCCTTTATGAAACTTGAAACGACTCCATTGCTTCTTGGTAACTTTTTTTTGTACTTCAGTAAGATTGGATTGAAAGCCAGTAGAAAGATTATCAGCCCCAACGATAGTTTGATTTAATTCTAATAACTCTTGTAATAAATTACTGCCTATAAAGCCGGCAACACCTGTGATTAACCATGTCTTTGGCTCACTTAATAGGTTATCTTTTATCTTTCTATATTTCGACATAGTGCTACAGACGTAAATCTACATCAGCTTGATCAAAGATATATTTTAAATCATAAATTACATTGGATGGTTTGCAGTAAGTCAGAATTTTTTTTATACCCATGTTAGAAAACTCTTTATGAGCAACAGCAATTAATACGCCATCATATGAGCGTTTTTTCAGAGATTTTATAGGCTTGATTCCATAACTTGCATCGGCATCCTTACTACTAACCCAAGGGTCATAAACATCAACATTGCAATTAAAACCTTGTAATTCAGAGATCACATCAACAACTTTAGTATTTCTAATATCAGGGCAATTTTCTTTGAACGCTAGGCCGAGGACTAAAATATTTGCATTATTTATCTTAATATTTTTATTTGCTAAAGCTTTAATAAATTCTCCAGAAATAAATCTACTCATACCATCATTAAGACGCCGGCCTGCTAGGATTATTTCTGGGTGATAGCCAAGCTCCTGGGCTTTATGTGTTAAATAATATGGATCGACTCCTATGCAGTGACCTCCAACCAATCCTGGCCTAAACGGCAAGAAATTCCACTTTGTTCCAGCAGCTTTAAGTACTGATTCTGTATCTATGTTCATTGCATTGAAAATAATAGCAAGTTCATTAATTAGAGAGATATTTAAATCTCTTTGTGTATTCTCAATTACCTTAGCCGCCTCAGCAACTTTAATACTTTCAGCTTTATAGGTTCCTGCTGTAATAATTACATTATAAAGTTTGTCAATAAAAGCTGCAGATGCCTTACTTGAACCTGAGGTAACTTTTTTTATGTCTTTAAGTTTATGTGTTTTATCGCCTGGGTTAATTCTCTCTGGTGAATATCCTACAAAAAAATCTTGATTGAATTTGAGGCCTGAAACTTCCTCAAGTACTGGTACGCAGTCCTCCTCAGTTGCTCCCGGATATACAGTAGATTCATATATGACCACATTACCATTTGATAAGACCTTACCAATCATCGAGCTTGCTTGTATTAATGGGCTCAGATTTGGTCTTTTGTATTTATCTATTGGCGTGGGAACAGTAACAATAAAAATATTGCAAGTTGATAAAGTGTCTTGATCGTTCGTAAACTTGAGATATTTTGATTGTTTTATCTCTAACTTAGAAACCTCAAGGGTAGAATCGTTTCCTTGATTCAAACTATTTATACGATTTTCATTGATATCAAAGCCAAGAACAGAACATTTCTTTCCAAACTCTACGGCCAATGGCAGGCCAACGTAACCTAGTCCTATAACAGCAATTTTTAAATTGCTAAGCTTGAAACGATTAATCATGATTCAAAATTAGAAATATACTCTTCGATCTGTTTATTTGTCTTTGTAAAAACATCATTATTATTTTGCAAAACTTTGTACCACTCTGCTGTTTCAAGAATTGCTTTCTCAACATTCCATACGGGGTGCCACTTTAATCCAAAAAAAGCTTTACTGGAATCTAGGCTTAATGATTTGGCCTCATGATGATTTTCAGAATTTTCATCTTCAATAATATTATCCATCCCCCAGTGAGAAGAAAATAATTTAGCTATTTCTGATACTGTTCTTATATCGGTAACATTGGGCCCAAAATTCCAGGAATCATTACGCTTGTGCCCAGATAAAAATAAATCCTCTGCTACCATCAAATAACCTATTAATGGCTCTAAAACATGCTGCCAAGGTCTTGTGGCTATTGGATTTCTTAGCTTAACCTCATGGTTATTGATGATTGCTCTGTAAATATCTGGGAGTAATCTATCCTCAGAAAGATCCCCACCCCCAATAACATTTCCAGCTCTTACTGAGCTGATAGCAAGAGATTCACTTGAAAATGATTGCTGATATGACTTAATGAGAAGTTCTGCACATGCTTTGCTACTACTGTAAGGATCAAAGCCCCCCATTGGATCATTCTCTCGATATCCCCATGCCCATTCTTTGTTTTCGTAGCATTTATCAGTTGTAATAAATACGCTTGCAGCCACTGAAGATGATTTTCTAATATTCTCTAAAATATTTAATGTTCCCATGACGTTAATATCATAAGTTTCAAATGGAATTTCATACGAAGCTCTAACCAAAGGCTGAGCAGCCATATGAAAGACTATGCTAGGCTGAAACCTATCAAAGACCTCGGCGACTTCACAATTTCTGATATCTAAATCATGCGAATCACAATATTTATCTAGATTTAAAGCGGTAAATAGTTCCTGATTGTTATTTAATGCAGCAGAGGAAATGCCACAAACTTCTGCACCCAAGTAATTTAGTAACAAGGTTAACCACGAGCCCTTAAATCCGCTGTGCCCAGTAATAAGAACTTTTTTACCATTCCAAAAAGATTTATTGAATGCAATACTCAATTAGAATCCTGAAAGTTTAAAATTGTCATAACAAATTAATTTAACTGTGACTAGAAATAAAATCGGAACAGGAATTATGAACATGGGACATCATCTCATCTGTGACACCGTGATGTAATGCTAAGAGTATCCCGCCTCTCATTACATTATCAGCATTGACAAAATCATCAGCTGAACCAATACAATCAATATTTTTGTATCCAGGCTGCCTTAATATATTGCCTGTAAATACTACTCGGGTCTGAATATTTCTTTTTTCCAGATAAATTTGCATGTCCGTTCTGGTAAAAGGAGCATCCTCTTTAACAATTAATGGATAGGCAAGCCAAGCTGTCTCTGCATTAGGATTCTCATTAGGTAACACAAAATAATTTTTATATTGTCCAAAAAAACTAGTGTGCTTTGCAAAGTTACTTTGCCTTTGCTCCATGTTGTGGTCTAGTTTTTTCAATTGCACATTTGCAAATGCTGCACTTATCTCAGATGGCTCTAACTGATATCCAATTTCTTCAAAAATGAATTTTGCATCATAAGTTATTCCATCTAATGCTACGTTAAATCTATTTTCAATAGCCTCACTATCAGAGAATAAGGAAGAACTTCTGCCCCAAGATCTTAAAAGCTTTGAATGATCAAATACTTTCTCATCATTAGTTACTAACATTCCCCCATTGCCAGCTCCATTGATAACGTGAGAGCCATAAAAGCTTGTAATTGCCGCATCGCAATACTCACCAGTAGATTTCCCATGTAATTTTGCACCAAGGGTGTCGGCTGAATCACAAATTACTTTAATATCATGCTGCTTAGCTAAAGCTTGAATACCTTTCCAATCACAAATATTACCCATTAGATCAGGCGCAATAATTGCTGAAGTATTAGCATTTATGGCCTGGGAGATCTTCTCAAGGTCAACGCAATATGTATCTAAGCCAACATCTACAAAGTGGGGTTTCAAATCATTTTTTACTAAACAGCCGACTGTTGTAGCAAAAGTAAGAGCGGGAGTAATAACCTCTGAGCCCTTAGGCAGATTAAGTGATTCAATTAAAACATATAAAGCAGATGATCCAGAATTCACCATAACTCCATAATCTTTTGCGAAGAGCTTGGCTATAGATTTCTCAAAAGATAAGACATTTTTTGACATCTGTGTCGAAGTTCTTAAAACCTCTACAACAGCCTCTATTTCTTCCTCGCCATGAACCGAAAGACCGTATGGAACTCTGAGTTCCTCTTTGCTGTTTACTACATTTTCCATATTTTTTTTACGTTGAATATTTAATAAGTTTCAGTGGTGGTAATTATAGCTAAAAATTGAGAGAGAGATTAAAAAAAATTAATCTTTTAATTATTAATAGTAAAAGGTGTAATTCTAAAAATTTTATTTATGATTTTATTTACCTTGTCGAGAAATAGGTCTGGCAAAAGCATTAAAATAATCCCAAAAATTACCTTGGACTGCAATAAAGCTAGGGGATGAATTTTAATTGCTGAAATCAAGAGCTCTCTTGCAGTTTGAACATTAAAGTTTGTTCTTAGGCAATGCCATGCGGCATTAAATAACCCCATGGAGCGATGAACTTTTATTAAATCTTGAGTTTTAATAGGCAATGTATCCATGGATGCTAAGCGTGCTAAAACTAAATCATGATTGCGAATATTTGATATAACACTCTTGCCATAATTATTTTCATGCTCCGTCATTACGGACAATGGCTCAGACAAATAGAAGAATTTATAGTCTATAGCTATCCTTAAAAATACTCCTTCGCCTTCTGTAAAAATATCCTCGTAGTTCAAGTATTTTTGATAGCATTCAATTCTGGTTAAAGGAACTACGCAATTCATCATCCCTCCAATATGCCAATTTTTTAATAATTTATTTAAAACATATCCATCTTCTCTGAGGCCCTGCATGACACCATAATGATTGGTTAGTTGATTCTTAATTCTCGTAGGTCCATAGACAACGCCCCAGGAAGAATCTAATACAGCAAATGCTGTAACTTGTTTTTCTATTTTGCATGAATCGTAATAATCATCTCCAAATAAAATTGATACGAACTGCCCCTTTGCAAGACCAATACAATGATTATGTCGCGAGGTAATACTTTCATTTTCAGAGAAATTTAGATAAATAATATCTCCATGGGAAGAGATAATTTCAGAAATTACATTTTTTGTTCCATCTGTAGAGCCATTATCACAAATAATTATCTCAATATTTGTGTAAGTTTGATCCAAAATACTTTTTAGGGCTTTTGCTACATAAGGCTGTTGATTATAAGTTGCAAGGATTACTGTTACTAATGGTGCTGACATTGGTTCAAAGTTTTCTATATACCAATGCCGATATAAGATAAATTATTTTCTTTCAAAATTTTAGAATCTAGAATATTTCTTCCATCAAATATGATTTGATCTTTCAATTTTTGTAATTCCTGTATTTTAGGGCTTGCAAAGTCATCCCATTCTGTGCAAATAATCAAACCATGAGCTGAGCTGAAGTTTTCATATTTCGTATTTAGGAACTGAATATTCTTATATTGGTTTAAGCAGTTTAGGGAATCACTTGTTACCTTCGGATCAAATAAATATAGTTGCTTCACATTTGGTGAGAGTAATTTAATAAGCTCAATCGCAATAGAGTCTCGAATATCATCTGTATTTGGCTTAAATGAGAGGCCCCATATTATGAAAGATTTATTTTTTAAGTTGGAGCCAGCATTTCTTTTAATCTTGCTAAGAAATAGCTTCACTTGATTCTGGTTAATTTTTAGAGCCTCAGCAATGATGCTATTCTTTATCTTGCTTTTCTTTTCAAAGCTTATGAGAGCTTTCATATCTTTTTGGAAACACGAACCACCAAATCCAAGTCCCGCATATAAGAAGTGAGAGCCAATTCTCTTATCTGCGCCCATTCCTGCTCTTACCTCGTGAATATTTGCACCTGTTTTTTCTGCAATTTGAGCAACTTCATTCATAAAACTAATCTTAGTTGCTAAAAAAGTATTTGATGCATATTTAGTGAGCTCAGCAGATTCTACGCTCATATAAAAAAAACTATTTGATGAAAGTTTTAAAGGTTTATAAATTTCAGTTAGTAGTGATTTTGAAAATTTATTTGGCGTGCCTAGAATAATACGATCAGGATGCATGAAGTCTTTTACTGCCGAACCCTCTTTAAGAAACTCGGGATTCGAACACACATCTATATTAATATTTTTAGAAAGAAAATGTTTATCCATGGACTCGGCAATACTCTTATTAGTTCCAATGGGAAGAGTTGATTTTAAGACGAGAATTGCATCATTTTTAATCTTATCTTTAAGGGTTGCTAGAACTGAGTTTAAACTTTTTAAGTCTGGAGAACCCGCCCCATCGTCTGGAGTATCTACACATATAAATAAGATATTATTTTTACATCCTGTAAAGTACGATGTAGTGAATTTAAGCCTCTTCTTGAGAATATTTTTTTCAATAAGTCTGTTGAGGTCTGGCTCAAAAAAAGGTGCTTTTGCCATCTTTAATTGGGCAATTACTTTGGGATTAATATCTAAACAAATTACCTCATGCCCAAGCTCTGCAAAACATGCGCCTGATACTAATCCAACATAGCCAGTCCCAATAATTGTAATTTTCATTAAAATTGATTGCTCATTTGCCGTCTCTGCGATATTTATCGCTCAATCTAACGATATCATCCTCATTTATTATATCTCCTGACTGTATCTCAATTATCTCAGCTGGCTGCAAGTGAGGATTTATAATTTGATGCTTGGACCCCTTGGGAATATATAAATGATCGTTTGACTCCATTTCATGGTGTTTACCATCAAGCATGACTTCTATTGCACCAAAGACTAAAATCCAATGCTCATGACGATGCTCATGAAATTGACTAGAAATTTCCTCGCCTGGATTAATGGTCAGTTTTTTAACTAAAAATTTTTTTTCTTTTTGAAGAACTTGATAAGTGCCCCAAGGTTTTTGAGTAATGTTTTTTATAGAAATATTCTGTGCAATATCTTTTTTATTACTCATAAATGAAAATAAATTTTCTGTTAAATCCGAGCTTGATTGAGTTTTACCTCCACCAATCCCAAAAATTAACTCTATATTATTTTTTATACACACTTCTGATTCTGGAATGTCTGCTAGAGTCTGCCTATCACCGCCATTAGCAAAATATTTAATGCTGTAACCATCATCCATTAACTTTTGAATCGACAATGAGACAGTATTATCTTGATCTACAGATACTATTGCTTCAGAGATAAATTGATTTGAGGAAACAACTTCTAGCCTCTCGGCTATTGGTAAGAATATATATTTTTTTTTTCTAAGTAAGAAATTATCATTATTAATGATTGCTATAACACTTCCATATTTTGATGCATTTTTAAAAAGCGCTATGTGACCTGAGTGCATAGGATCAAAGCCTCCACTCACAACAACAAAATTTTCTTTTTCTTTCATTTTTAATACTTTAACCCATGGAGGCTGAAGCCGGAATCGAACCGGCGTAAACGGCTTTGCAGGCCGCTGCATGACCACTCTGCCATCCAGCCAAATTGAAATTATAGCTAATATTCGTTTAAGTGCGATGATTTTAACTGAATATACAAATTGTTCATTGTATAATTCAAGTTAATTTTTAGGAGGATATATGAAGGCTGTTATTTTGGCTGGTGGATTAGGCACCCGTCTATCAGAAGAGACAACTCTAAAGCCTAAGCCTATGGTTGAAATAGGAAATAAGCCAATAATTTGGCACATCATGAAAATTTTATCCTCTCATGGTGTAAATGAATTTATTATCTGTTGCGGGTATAAAGGGTCTGTTATCAAAGAGTATTTTGAGAATTACAGCCTCTCAAACGGGGATGTTCTATTTGATCTAAAAAGCAAATCCTCAGAGGTTGTTTCTGAGAATCATGATGAAAATTGGTCAGTGCTCTGCGTTGAAACCGGAGAAGGAACGCTTACTGGAGGTAGAATTAAGAAAATTAAGAATTACCTTGAGCCAGATGAACCTTTTTTACTTACATATGGTGATGGAGTAGGTAATATTAATATTTCCGAGTTAATTAAATTTCATGAAAGTCACAATAAGCTTGCTACAGTAACTGCAGTTAATCCTCCATCTAGATTTGGAGTGTTATCTATTGCGGAAGATAGTTCTGTAGAAACTTTTAGTGAGAAGCCTCAAGGTGGTAATGCCTGGATCAATGGAGGCTTCTTTATTTTACATCCCTCAGTTATAGATTTTATAGACTCTGATATGACTGCCTGGGAAGACGAGCCCGTAAAAAAGATTACAGATTTAGGGCAAATGAGTGCCTACAAGCATGATGGTTTTTGGCAGCCAATGGATACCCTTAACGAAAAAAAATATCTTAATGATTTATATGCTTCAGATGATGCTCCCTGGGTAACCTGGATTTAAAGTATTTATGATTTCTTATTCTGAGCTTGAGTAATCAATCTGGGCTTTATTGAAATCCTCCAACCTTCCAATATCTAACCAATATTCATAAATTGGAAACATATGAACAGCATTTCCTACAGAAATATTATTACTAAGAATATCGGTCATATCTATCCTGGTATTCTTCTCTGCAGATTCTGCTATTGAGTTATTTAGAACATATATGCCAGCATTAACTTGCCATTTTTGAATTGGTTTCTCATGCATCGATAATATTTTTGTCTCTTCTCCCTCCACAACACCAAAAGGGACTTGATACTCGTAGTCGCGAACACACATAGTTGCAATACCTTTGTGTTTGTGGTGATAGTCAAGCAGAGCAGGAAAATCCACTGATGTTAAAATATCTCCATTCATAACAATGATCGGAAGATTCTTGTTAAATTTTGGCAACAGACCTAAAGCTCCACCTGTTCCCAAGGGTTCAGTCTCCTCAATATAATTAATTGTTACTCCAAATTTTTCTCCATCACCAAAATAATCCTTGATAATCTCTGGGAGATATTGAACAGAAATATAAAAATTACTAAATCCGTGATCAACAAAGTTTTTAAGAATTAGTTCCAAGAGAGGTTTGCCTCCAACTTTCAGCATTGGCTTCGGATTATTATCAGTTAATGGCTGCAGTCTAGTCCCCAGCCCTCCTGCCATTAGAAAAACAGGATTTTCGTAAGTATCATTTCTAACAATATTATCTTTAAAAGCAGTCTCAACATCTAGGATAGACCCATCATCATCAATAATCGGTATGGCTGAAATTTCATGGAGACTCATTAAATGAATTAACTCTTCGTGAGATTGACTAATATTGCCAGTAATTGGCTCTTTATTCATTGCATGGAGAATAGGGCTTGCTATACCAGACCCTTGCAATAAAAATCGTCTCAGGTCCCCATCAGTAATAGTGCCCAGCAAACTAAGATCTTTATTGACAACAAGAATTAGTTTTATTTCATTTGAATTGATTAACTCCAAAGCATCTTTAATTGTTTTCGAGCTATCAAGCATCATATTTTGCAAATTAATCATTAAATAGTGCCTCTAAATTTATTTTTAATTTATTCATTAAGAGTTAAAAATTAAATTTTCCCATCACATTTTTTCATCTAAGTATTTCCCCTTATCCTTATGGTCAAAGTTAGGTATGGTCTCATTGAATAGATCTACGAGGCATTCCTTTGTCCATGAACCTGAGTCACGTAACTGTTTAATTTTATTTGAAAAATTAGCAACTTGAGTGGGATCAAAATCTAGCGTATTTTTAATAACACCTAAATTGTGAAATGACTCCAAATCTAGAAATTCATCACTTGCAAAAAACTCTTCAAAATCTTTTTCGCCAGTAGTATCGCTAGGGGAGAAAAAACATGGCCATAGGCCTTGTTGAGGGAGGCTAATAGCAAGCTCTCTGGCCTCATCTTCAGATTGGCATATATAAGGTTTATAACCTTTCATGGTTAGGTAATGTTCTGCAATTTCCTTAAATGATATGAGATGGAGGTCCTCGCTGAGTTTTGGAAAAAAAATATCTCCGCTCTCTCCAAATAAACAAGATAACAGGCAAAGCTGACCTGACTCTCTAGGTGTAACAAAATATCTTGTGACATCATCGGGAGCTACGATTGGCTGAAATTTACTTAATCTTTGATTGAATCCATGAAGCAATGAGCCATCTGAGAATGCTACATTTGCAAACCTTGAAGTAGAAATATTAATATTTTTTCTTTCCTTCAATAAAAACATCTCCATTATACGTTTAGATGCACCCATCATGTTGACAGGATTTGCTGCCTTGTCGGTTGAAATACAAAAATATTTTTTTGCACCTGTATTTATCGCTTGTTGTATAGATGTTTCTGTATTAAAAATATTGACTTGAATCATGCGCATGAGAGTGTATGGATCTTTTTCTGATCTGACATGCTTCAAAGCAGAGAGATTGAGAACATAATCGTAACCTGAGGCATTAGCCATGAATGAAGTAAATTCTATAGATCCAATATCTAAAGCATAAGTAGCAAAATTACCAGTAATGTAGCCAAAAGAACTTCTTAAGTCTCGTACTAGCTCAACTAAATTATTTTCGCTAATATCAACTACATCTAATTGCTTTGGATCACGTTGAAAGATCTCCTTTACTAGGGCTTGTCCAATTGAACCTGCTCCTCCCAGAACTAGAAATCTTGATTCGTTAATAATCTCTTGGATTTCTGATTCTAATCTGAAAATATCTTTTTCAAATAACTCAGATTTTCTGTGAATAAGCTTTAAAACATCATCGATCATTTTATTTATCCTTTCTCTTAGTTACATCTGGTTAATAGCTTATCTAATCAATTCTTAGTTTATTGTTACTCTTGTCGAAAGAAGCCATTGTATATGAGAGGCCAGTTTGAAGAGTAATTATTGTTGCTAAAAATAAAATAAAGTCAGAAACAAATATTAGCAGAGCACTGTTTACGTAGAGTCCAAATATGTAACTTCCTAGTGCGATCATTTGTATAAACGTTTTAATCTTTGCTAAAAAAGTAACATTAGTTGCACTTATATTTCCTATTCTGGAGTTCATATCTCTCAAAGCACTAACCCAAAACTCTCTTGCTAAAATTATGCTTCCAAGAAATCCGATCAGAAAGCTCTCAAGATGAAGAGTTAAGCAACAAAGCATAAAGGCAACCAAAATCTTATCTGCTATGGGATCTAAAATTGCTCCAATTTCCGAAGTTAATTGGTACTTTCTAGCTAAAAATCCATCTAAATAGTCAGATAAGCTGGCTAATAAAAATATGAATAATCCAAAACCATATGCCTCCATCCATGCAATTAATACAAACAGTATTGGTCCAGCGCAAACTCTTGAGTAGGTTAAAAAATTAATAAAATATTTCATACAATCTAAAGTTTATTTTTTATAAGTGTAGCTATTTTAATACTAATACCGTCTACGCGACATAATTCAATAATTGAACTGCTTTTAATATTTTTAAGAGATTTAAAATGATTTAAAAGTTTACTTTTTTTGGAGGGTCCAAGGCCACTAACAGAATCCAGGATAGAGTATTTGACTGCTTTATTCTTCTTCTTTCTATTGCTCGTAATTGCAAATCTATGAGATTCATCTCTAATTTGTTGTAACAGGTTAAATCCTGGGCTACTAATAGGAATTTCCAGTATTCCTTGCTCAGATAATATAGTTTCTGTTGCCCTAACCCTATTAGCACCTTTAACAATACTTAAAATAAGAGGCTGATGCAGATGATTTTCTTTAAAAACCTTTAATGCTGCATTCAATTGAGCTTTTCCTCCATCTATCAAGATAATGTCTGGCAATGAATTTTCAACTGCCCTATTTAGCCTTCTTTCTAAAACATTCTCAAGGGATCCAATATCATTGCCTTCATAGAGTGCAGGAATATTAAAAAGTTTATATAATTTTTTTTCAGGGCCTTGGTTAGAAAATTTTACCAAGGACGCTACTGCATATTTACCAGCATGATGACTAACGTCATAGCCTTCAATTAAAAGTTTAGTTTTATGCAATCCAAGATAGTAAGAAAGATTTTGCATTGCATGATCATATTTATCAGATTTTCTAATTTTATTTTCTATAACTTGATTAGCATTTAATATCGCTAGCTTTACAAGCTGCTTGGTGCCTGATGGAATGAAGCATGAAATGTTAATTGATTGAGAAAATTTTAGCTTAATTGCTTCTCCTATTAAGTTTAAATTCTTTGGCTGAACTGTGAAAATAATTTTTTCTGGTAGTGAGAAAGTATTTTGATAATAAGAAAATACAAGACTCTGGAGCAAATTATCTGGATCATCCAATAAATTTTCTTTGAAAAAGTATGTTTTGGTACCACGTATTTTTCCGTCTCGTGCCGATAAGATACAAGCGCCTGTTTTGCCATGCTTTTCAATGCAAGCAAAAAAATCAATACTGCTTAGGTTAGTGGAGAAGGATTGCTCTTGCTGCAAAATATCTAAACTTGCAATTCTTTGCTTGAGCTCTTGAGCTTTTTCAAAATTACACTCATCAGCATGTTTTTTCATTTGCGCTAACATAAGTTTTCTAGATTTTTTACCTGTTGAAGCAAGGTAATTCTGGGAAGAGGAGATGTCAGTGTTGTAATCTATTTCACTAACTTGCTCCACGCAAGGAGCAGAACATCTTTGCATTTGATGCTCGATACAAGGTCTAGATCTGTTCCTAAAAGTGCTATTACTACAGTTTCTAATTTGATATATCTTTTGCAAGTCTTTAATCGCAGATTTAACAGCATAAGCACTTATAAAAGGACCAAAATAATCTTTTGAAACAGCATGTTTTGATCTCTTCATGCTTATACTGGGAAATTTGTCATCCATTGAATAATGAATATAAGGGTAAGTCTTATCATCTCTTAATAGGATATTAAATCTAGGTAGATTTTCTTTAATCAAGGACTGCTCTAAAAGCAATGCCTCTGCCTCAGATGAAGTTGAAAAAGTTTCAATCTTATCTGTTAATAATTTTATTTTTTGAGTTTTACGATCCTTCAAACTATTTCCAAAATAAGATGAAACTCTACTCTTAAGATTTTTTGCTTTGCCAATATAAATGATTGAGCTATTTGAAAAGAACTTATAAATTCCAGGGGTTCTTGGAATCCCTTGTAAATTTAAGTTGTGTTCAGCTTCTTGCATTACCTGCTCAGCAAAGTTCTTGCAACGTTGAGAATTAGCCCTGCGGAGCTAAGACTAGGTTCATAGCCATAATTTTTTGCACAATAATTTTTTGAAAAGTAGTGATCCTTGCTACCGGAAGCATTTAAACCAACTTCAGATTCAGTAAATTCATATCTCAAATTAAAATTTTTTTTCAGCATCTCTAGAATTGAAAATTTCTCAATTGGTCCTAAAGAGTAGGCATCGACCACAGTATTCAAATTATCCCTTGATGTTAATTTTAAGATTAATTGATATAAATCATCTGCTCCGATGTAGTCTCTTGCAATATTCTGATTGCTTGTTAGGAAGATTTTTTTTTCTTGAATCGACCGCAAGGCATCTGTTAAAAAAAATCTGCTATTGAGGCTAGTCTCAGAATCAAAATAGCTAAAAATTCTTATGTCCATAATTGAGTATTGAGGCTTAGCCCTGTGAGCAAGTTCAGCTTTAATCTTTGAAATAGAATACATGTCTGATGGTTTGGTTGATTTCATATCAAGGCTAGTAGGTAAATAGTCCTCAGGAGGTGCTGAAAAAATGTTTCCGTAAGCAGCGCCAGAGCTTAAAAAAATATATTTTGTTGAAGGGTTCAGAGCTAAATACTCCAAGACTTGCTCATCATACTGCTGAGTTACCGATACGATAGTAGAGCTCATTTTTACTGCTTTTGCTGGATCTCCAGCACCAATGCAATTAATGAATAAATCAATATTTAAAGCACTAGACAACTCATCGTATGTCTTAATTTGCTGTTGCTCAAAACTTAGTTTTTTCTCTACAAGCCATATAGCGAAAGACTCTTTATTCCTCACAAAAAAATATAGTTTATTAGTCTTAGATTTAGAAAATTTTTTTATTAGCCCTTTTGCTATTTGGCTGGAAGCTCCAAAAAATGCTATGTTCATGGTTATCTAAAACTGCTAGCCTCTATTCTGCAGGTTAATCTAATGATGGGACATGATGCTTAATTGCATCTTCCAGAGAATCAAAATCTATCTTATGTTCATTTAATAAATATTCATAAGATCCACAGTGCTCTGAAAATCTATCCTGAATACCTAATTTTTTTACCGTTGCATGAGCAAGAGTAGCTGCTACATCTGAAATAATTGATCCCAATCCCCCAACAATAGAATGCTCTTCCAAAGTTATAATTGTTTGATTATTTAAACATAGATCTCTAATTTGCTCCTCATTAATAGGCTTTAGGGATGGTGCGCTGACCAACCCCAGTGACGGAAACCTCTTGCATAGCATGGTAGCCAGTTTTAACATTGAGCCTGTTGCAACAAGGGTAACACTGAAGGTAACGTCAGTAGGTTTCTTTAAAAAAATTAGATCGCCAAGGTTAAAATCTAAGTTTTGAGAATGCACATCTCCTCTATCTGCCTTACCAAGCCTTATATACACTGGTAAATTTTCAGCATAGGCTAGGTCCATGCATCTAGATAATTCAAATCTATCTCCTGGAGACATTACAATAAGATTGGGAATAGCTCTTGTGACTGCTATGTCTTCTGTAGATTGATGGCTAGTTCCAAGATGGCTGTAAACAAAGCCAGCTCCATCGCCAATAAAAATTACAGGTAAGTTATCATGGCAGACATCAAGTTTGATCTGCTCCAATACTCTGATGGGAACAAATGCGCTTAAACCATAAACGATTGGTTTAAAACCAACCCTAGAAAGCCCAGCAGCCACACCAACCATGTTTTGCTCGGCAATCCCCATATTGATGAATTGCTGAGGCTGTGCCTCACGCAAACCATTAAACAGTCCGTAACCATGATCACCAGTAAGAAGTAATACCTGAGGGTTAGATTGAGCTAACTCTACTAATTTAGAAGAAAAAGTATCTCTCATGTCTCTAGCTCACTTATAGCAGACTCATACAAGGCTTGATCTAGCCTAAGATAATGCCATTCATTTTTGTTTTCCATGAAAGAAATGCCCTTGCCTTTTACTGTGTTTGCAATAATACAGCTTGGCTTGTTGTTTCTTAGATCAAATAGATCTTGAATTGCTTGATCTAATGCTTGTTCATCATGTCCGTCCAGATCTACAACATTAAAGTTAAAGGATTCAATCTGGATTTTTAAATTCTCTTGATTGATAATCTCAGAAGTTGCATCCATAGCTTGAAAATTATTTTTATCCACTACAATCATTAAGTTCTGGAGCTGGTGGTGACCAGCAAACTGAATTGCCTCCCAGCAAGCCCCCTCATTTAATTCTCCATCACCAACAATAACAAATGTCTTTTGATT
>Ga0075443_10000129_pt1 | contig 30868 bp, 11 predicted proteins | sample CoawatmetaG00DNA_3_FD_71583 | JGI IMG/M metagenome (GOLD analysis project Ga0075443, IMG submission 71583) | Marine microbial communities from the West Antarctic Peninsula - Coastal water metaG006-DNA | ecosystem: Environmental > Aquatic > Marine > Coastal | place: Atlantic Ocean: West... | reverse complement strand
ATCTAAAAATTTTGATGAAAAAAGTTTTCAAAAAGCTTTATTAAATACAGGTAAAACTGCAGTAGGGTTTCTTGTTACTCCTGGTAATCGAGGTGAAATGTCAATTTCTATGCAAGTAAAAACTTCTGACGGACAAACTAAAACAATGACAATTACTGAACAAGAATATTTAAATATACAAGGACCAAGTGTAAGTTTGCCTTCATTTGATAGAGATCAAACAGTTGTTGCCTACGCAGAAGATTTTGGTACATCTAATACAAGTATTTCAAAAAAAGACCCTAGAGGTGCTTGGTTTTCTGCAAGCAGTCTGCCTTTATTAAAAGACGAAAATTTTAATTACACTGCAGATTTAATTCAAGATTCAACAATTAAAGATCAGTTCTTTTTTAAACTTTATAAATCAGATAAAGATGGTAAATTTTTAAAATCTTACAATATAGAAATTCCTTATTATAAAAGTCAAAGAAGTGAAGCGTTAGAAGTTTTAAGAAAAATTTCTCCTGTAAATATTAAAGCAATAGAAAAAGGTAAATAAAATAATCATGGACAAAAATTTAGACCCAAGAACAGATTCTTTTTCTAAAGAATTAAAACCAGTAAATTTAAAAACATCTAATCCTAGAATAACTCCTGATGCAAACATTGTTGCTCCTACAACTAATGAAACATATCAAGATGATTTTTTTTCAGCTTTATCAGAAGGAAGACAAGACACTACTAATAATTTTACTGAAGTTAATGCAACTGATGTAGATACTAGTGGAAGATATCCTTTGTTTTATGCAGGACAAGATAATGAAGAAATGTATGCACAAGGCCAGTCTGCAGGATCACAAATGGTTAATGGTATAGGTAAAGGATTGTCTTTAGCTGCTACAACATTTTTACAAACTACTGTAGGCACAGTTAATGGTTTAGTACAATGGGCAGATACTGGAAAGTTTAGTTCTTTTTATGATAATGAAATGAATCGTACTATGGACGATTTTAACAAAGATTTAGAAAATCAATGGGCCAATTATTATACTAAAGAACAATCAGAAGCTGCATGGTATAGTCCTGATAAATTGTTTACTGCTAATTTTTTATGGGATGGTATTGTTAAAAACATGGGATTTGCTGTAGGAGCAATGGCTTCTGGGGGTGTTTATAGTGCAGGTTTAAAAGGTATATCTGCTGCTACTAAAATGTTATTAAAAACAATGCCTAAAACTGCTAGAATGTTATCTAGTGGAAAAGGCTTGGATGCTTTTAAAATATCTAATCAAGCAATGCAAGGTACCGGTAAAGCAGGTAAAATGTATAAAGATCTTGTTGCTGTTAGTTCTAGAGCAACTTCTGGTTACAATGCATTAAATAAAGGGCAGAGAGCTATTGTAGCCGGATTGTCTACTTCAGGTGAAGCAGGATTTGAAGCAATGCATAATTTAAATGATTTCAGAGATAAAGAAATTAGAAAATTTAAAAGTAAAAACAACGGAAGAGAGCCTAACGCTAAAGAGTATAAACTTATTAATGAGTTAGCGGAGGATGCAGGTAACATGTCTTTTGCTTTAAATGCAGGTTTACTATCCGTAACTAACTTTATTCAATTTCCAAGATTACTTGGAGCATCTTATTCTGGAGAAAAGTCTTTTCTTACCGGCCTGAAAAGAACTAATCCTTTGTCAACTAACAAAATTGTTAAAGAAGTAGGCAAAGTAGGTGCGTCTCAAAAATGGAATATTCCTAAAGCTAAAACAAAAATTGACAAAATGCTGTCTGCAATGAATAAGACTAGACCTTATTTGTTTTCTATTTCTGAAGGGTTTGAAGAAGGTGGTCAGTTTGCTATATCTAAAGGAGTCGAAGATTACTATTCTAAAAGAGATTCCCAAGATCCACAATCTGTAATAGATAGTGTTATTTTTGGTTTAAAAGAAACTTTAACTAGTGATGAAGGATTAGAAAGTATTTTAATAGGTGGATTGTCTGGAGCAATAATGACAGGACGAGGTACTTACAAAAGAAACAACAAAAAAGAAGAAAATACAGAAGATTTTGTAAAACGTATAAACGATCCTAAGTATCAAATGTCAGCTTTTACTGAACATACATTTGAGTCTATAAACAGAGGAATGACTTTGCAAGAAGAAATTAATGATGCTTATGAAGACAATGATATTAATAAAGCAAAAAATCTAGGAGCAGATTATATGATTAATTATCTTATACCAAGAGTAATGTATGGTAGAGGTGATTTAGTTAAAGCTGACGTAGAAGACTACACTAAGCTTGCCAGCACAGAAGAAGGATTTGCTCAGTTAGTTGAAGAAGGAAAAACATTTAACAATGAAGATAGGTTAGCATATATTGAAAGAATTAATAAAGTAGGAGAAACTGCTAAAGACATGGAATCTTTATATGATACTTTGACTTTAAAATATGGATCGTTACAAAATGCTAAAGGAGATTTACTTTACCCACCTGAAATATTAGAAAAATTAATTTATTCTGCTACTAAAATTTCTGATTATAATAGAAGAATAAATAAACTATCAAGAAAAATTCCTGGGATAGATCTACAGAGTGTTTTAGATGAAGTAATGCAAGGCTTAGATGGTGAGTATGAAAGAGCTAAAACTGATTTAAAATCTACGTTGAAGAACGAAGAATTAGCAGATGCTTTAGTTTCTTTAGAAGATATATCTAAAATGGCTATGTACAAACAAATGCACGTATCAGAGTTTGATAACATTAAAGAGACTCCAGGTAAACACGTTAATCCAAAAAATCCTAACAATCCAGATGATGAAGAAGTTGAGATAGAAGACTCTTTAGCTTCAGTAATTATAAAAGTAGATAATAGAGACTTTGAAGAAGGACAAGAATATTTTGTAGGTAATTTAGCTAATATTTCTGAAGATGGTACAGTGTCTAAACAACCCAGTACAATTACTTTATTAGGGGAGAACACAGATGGTACTCTTCAAATAGAAGATGAAAATGGTGTCCGTACTATTTCTGTACAAGAATTTAAAGATTTAAATTTAGGTACAATGCCTTCTTTAAAAGAAGACAAAAAAGCTAAGTTTTTCTTAGACACTAATGAGAATTCTTTTGAATTTAATTTTGGTTCTAGAGGTGGTAAATTAAATGGTAAGTTAAAATATAATTCTCCTACTGGTGAGTTATCTTTTGTTTATTTAAAAGAAGGTAAACTTAAAACAATTGAAGTGTTTGCTCATCAATTTAAATCAAAAGGAAAAGCTAATCCATTAATACAATCTGTTGAAAGATTAAACAGAAAACAGAAAAAATCTTTAAAAGAATTTTTAAATAAAAAAGATGAACGTGCTACTCGTAAAGATGACAAGCGTGTTGAGATTTTAAATTCGTTAATTGAAGATTTAAAAGATAAATCAATTAAGATTAAAAAGAAAATTAATTCTTCTGTTAAATCAATTACATTAAGAGAAAAAGATATTGCAAAACTTAAAGAAGATTTAAAAAATGATGGTTACAAAAAAAGTGCTAAAACTCCTGTATTAAAAAAAGTAGGTAAAGAACTTTTAAAAACCATAGCAACATTAAATATAATTAGAAAAAATTCAATAAATGAATTAGAAGCATTAGAACAAAATCTTTCTGAAATAGAATTAGCTAAATCACAAACTAATGATTTAATTGAATCTTTAGATGTGTACAATACTGATACTTCTGAATTTGTAAAAGAATTAAAAGATGAGATTAAAAATTTAAATGTTTTAGTTGATGAAACTAAAAAACAAGATTCTATCTTAAAAAGCTTAATTAAATCTGCTGAAGATTTTATTGAATTTGCTCAAAAAGAAATAGGTAAAATAGTAACTAAATTTGAAAATAAATATCCAGATGCTCCTGCTTTATTATCTGATAAATGGGGTGTGTTCTTACAAAATAATCCTGATTATTTAAAAGCTAATTCTGATATAGAAAGTGATGTTTTTTTAATGAATGAAGCTTTTGATGCAGTAGTAGAATCAGAAATAAATCCAAAAAGTGTAAAGTTAGATGAGTTGTCCGTTAAATTAAAAGAAAACTTAGCTAAATTAAAAGAATATGAAACAAGTGTAGACAATAAAAATGCTATTATTTCTTTGTTTGTAGGTGTGACTAGTCAGTATCAGAAAAAAGAAAATGAAAAAGAAGCTTTAAAAAGAAAAGGTATTCTACAAAACGAATTAATTAATACACATGATTCACAAGTAGACACAACTAATGCTAATGAAGGAGATTTTGAAGGTGCTAGAAAAACTAATTTTAACGTAGTAGGTTCTGGTGTTGTACCTTCAGAAATATTTTCAGGCTCTTTATCTGAGTATGTTGTAAGAGGGCAAATATTAGCAAACAAGTTTTTAAAAATTCATGAAAAGAAAGGTTTACGTGGAGTTTTAATGACTCAAAAATCTTCTACTATTAATGGTTTAATGGATTATTTATATCCAACAGGTTCTCCTTTGAAAAAAAGTAAAATGATTGTGTTAGTTGTTACCAACACAGCAGGAATACCTGTAAACAAAGATGGTGACGCTATAACAGATTCAGCTAATTATTTAAAAGAAGGTATATTTCAAGTTTTTCCTACAACTGAATTAGATGCCGGATCAGGAAAAAAAGGCAGTATGTTTATACCTGCAGAAGATAAAACAGAAGCAGATGAACAATTAAGATTAATGAAAGAGTATGCATTATGGCATGCTGATACTTTAAGTAAAGAAACCCCAGGAACTCCTCAAAAATTAATATCATCATTTGGTATTAAAGAATATGATACATACAATGTAGAAGAGATTAACAGTAATGGTGAAACTGAAACAATTGCAAAGCCAGATTATAGAGCAAGAAACAGTATTAAAGACACTAACTTAATTGAAACAGATGATGATTTAACTACTAGCAGAATGCTGAGAGTAGCTACAACAAATGCTGTAATGATTAATGGTAATTCTAAAATTAATACACCATTAGGTTCTGTTGCGTTATTTGTTCCCGGAGGTATTGTTAAAATGTTTAATAAAAAGCATTCTAAAGAACAAGCTAAAACTATATACGATATTATTTTACAGCTTTCTAAAAACGTAGAAAGAGATGGTACTACTAAAACATTAGGAACTGATGCTAGTTCTAAAACAGAAAGCACTGAAAATTTAATTAATGCTTTAAAATCTATTACATACTGGGGTAGAAATGAAAACAAGCCAGGTCACAGTAATATTTGGTATCAAGTAAGTTCTGTTGATGGTATGATTAAATTGTACATGGGTAAAGAGAGTAAAGAATTTGATTTTACTCCAACTGCATTAGAAACTAAAAAAGATTTTATACTTGAAGAATTAAGTTTTATGTATGGTAATACACAAAACAAATTATTAAGTGAAACTAGTTACAATGAATCTTATGATGAACCTTTAAGTGTTAACGAAAACGGTTTCTTAATAGAAAGAGAGTGGCCAAATTATCAGTCTTATTTACTTTCTAGTACATTTCCTGTAAAAAATAATTCTGAATTATTAGGTGGTCAACTTAGAGATTCTGATTCTATTCCTTTGACAACTAATATGAAATCGTTAAAAGGACAAGACGAAGATGTAGTTAACAAGATAGGTATTTACTTTACTCTGTCTAACACACCGGAAAGTTTTGATCCTGCTAAACCTAGAAAAAAAATTATTAAAACTAAACCAGACGGAAGTACAGATGTAAGTGTTAATTATAATTTAAATGGTACAGTTATTAATGAGATGCCTTTAGGACAAAATGGTAAATCATCTTTTAGTTTAAATTTAAAAGAAGCAGCTAAAGCACTAAACAAATCAGGTTTAATGATTTTAGAAGATGCTCAAAAATTAAGAAATTTTATTAAAGTTTTAAAAAAGAAAGGATTATTTAATGCAGATATTCCTGATGCAACAGTTGATTTATTTATTGCTCATAAAAAAGCAATTAATAAAGACAGTGCATTAGAAGTTGCTGAAGTTTTAATTATAAAAACTTTAAAAGATAGACTTACAACTGAAGTAATAAAAATACAAACTCAAGATTTAAAAGACAAAAAAGAAAAAGAAATAAAAGAAGCTAAAACTACCAAAGAATTTAATGTAGATGGTAAAGAACAAAATGTAGTTACTGTAGGTAATTTAGGTGTTTTAAACTTTACAATAATAGGTACTAAATTAAAAGAAGTTTTAAAAGCAGATCCGTATGCTTTAGAAAAAACAGATACTGAAACTAAAGAAGAATCTAATAAAAAAATAAATGGTTTTTTAATCGATGCTTTAAATTCCGGTGATCTTGTTTTAGATATTTCTAAAGATTTATATACTGTTTTATTAAGTTCATTTAAATTAGAAGACAACGATGAAGGAGCAGATGTTGTTAATTTAACTTTAGCTAAGTTTGCTGTAAGCAAAGTATCTGTACAAGTAGAAGAAGAAATAGTTGAAGAAAAAAGAAAAGAAGATGAAATTGCAGATGAAAATGATATTGAAGAAAATTCTGATTTTGACGATTTAGAATTTGATGAAGAAGACGATTCTCCTTTTAGAACTCAAAAAGATTCTAAAGTATATGAAGAAGAAAACTGGGATAAAATTATTCCTTGGATAAAGAAAACTTTTCCTTCTGTATCTGTAAATAGATTAAAGAACATAATTAAAGCTAGTAATGGAAGACAAGCTTTTGGTTTGTTTCAGAACGCTGCAATATATGTACAGAAAAATGCAGAAGCTGGTACAGCTTACCATGAAGTGTTTCATGCAATCTGGAGAATGGCTTTAACTATTGAAGAACAATCTGAGATTTATAGAGAATTTAGAAAACAAAAAGGTACTTATATTGACAAACAAACCGGTAAAGAAATTACTTTTAGTGAAGCATCTAATTTAGAAATAGAAGAAGATTTAGCTGAACAATTTAGAATACATACTTTGTTTAAAGAAGATAATTCTTTTACAGGTATTCTTAAAAAGATTGTTAAAGCAATTTTTAATCAACTAACTAAAATATTTAATTATTTTGCTGGAAATTCTAACAGTGTTTCTAATGTAGATCAACTGTTTGAAAAGATAGGTAATGGTTATTTTAAAGATTTTAATCAATATGAATCAAAGTTGTCTTTGGCATCTTCTGGAGTAATTGATATAGATAATGTAGTTCCTAATAACTCTGCAGCTTTTAGACTTACTAATGTTTCTCCCATACAAGAACATGAATTATACCAACACATGACTTGGGTGTATTCAGAGTATTCTAAATCTGTAAAGTCAAGTGTATATAGTGCTACAGAAGCTTTGAGTGCTACTGATACTTATGAAGTAATTAAAGGAACTATTTTGGGAGTACCACGTAAAAAAAGAGGTATTATTTTAGACAAAGTAGAAAGATTAAAAAGACGTTTACCTAAAGAGCCTGAAAACAAAGATGTTATTGTTAAAGAAATTTTAGGACTACAAAAATTAAGAAAAGATATTAAAAAAGAATGGCCAACTATTGCAGAAAAGCATAAAGCTAGTTTAGTAAAGTATGACGTTAATTTTAATGAAGAGGAAGAAACATTAGAAGAAACGTCAAACACAGGTAAAGAAGGTAACATTAATGCAATGAAGATTGATACTTTTAAAAAAGCTCCTTCTGTAATAAAATTATTGTTTGCTGCTTTACCAGATGCTGCTACTGAACTTCCTAATTCTAAACACAAAAGAACTAGTATTGGTGGTGTGTCTTTGGTTAACTCTGGAAAAATATTTAATTCTTTAATGCACTCAGTACAAGCATCTACTAACATAGATAGAATGCTTTTAAAGCTAGAGAGTTTAGCAGAATTTGACATAAATTACAAAAAAATATATAAAGATTTAACTAAAGTAGATAGTAATAGTGGTGACGATATAAACTATGATAACCTTACCGGGGAAGAACAAATGCTTATTGTTGCCTTTTGGAATACATTTAAAAAGCAAAATCCTGATACTTCTACTGTCTTCATTCTACCTGAAGGAGGTACAGTGATAGGTAACACTGCGTTGTCATCTGCAGCCAGAACAAGTAAATATTTAATTACTAATGATATTGTAACAAGCATTAAAAATGGTAACAAATATTTTACTGAAAACTCAAATGGAACTTTTAGCTCAACTGCGCTTTTAGAAAATTTAACTTTAACAGATCAACAAAGTTATTTAGATTTTTTAAGTGAGTTAGGTATAGATTTTAAAAGTTTCAATACTTTAAATCAAAATCAAAAAGATGTGTTTTTCGTAGCGGTAAACGGTTTAAAAACTAGTTTAAAAGAAATGAAAAAGATTCAGGTTTTAAATAATAAAACATTGGGTTCTAATAAAAGTTTGTTAAGAATTGGTTTGACTAAAGCTACTATCGAAAATCCTTCTTTTAAAAGTACTTATTATACAATGAACAATGAGAGTTCTCAAGCTAACATTGGACCTAACTCCTTAAGTAATTTACATGATTTTATAACTGAATCAGAAACGTTTGGAGAATTAGCTAATACACCTTATTCTTATTTAAGTACTGATGTGTTTTCACAAGATAGTAATGTTATTAATAATATTTATCATCCAGTTACAGGAAAGAAAAGAGAAAACTCTGAATCTTTACTTAAACCAGTTATTATTGACGGTACTATAAACGATCAGGAAGATAAAAAGGTACAGTCGTCTTATTTAAATTTAAAAGAAAGAATTCAACAACAAGTTAATTTAAATTTAGATGGTGTTTATTATCCATTAGTTCCTGGGGATTCTTCTTTAGAGCATGCTACTAAATTACACCATTCAGAAACTCCTTTTGTAAGCACAAAAGATGTACAAAAAAGGAGAGATTTAGATAAAATTAAAAATTACTTTTTCTCTGAATACAAATTAGCAAAAAGTAAAAGAGTTGTATCAGCTAAAAGAAAGTCAGAAGACTTAAGATTCTTTAAAGATATATTTGATTTTTCAAATAAATCTTTACATGAAATGCTTTTAAGAAAAGAATATGAAGAATTAAATGAAGAACAATTTTGGAATTTATTTGGTTATGATATAAACCAAGCAGTAAATAAATTTGTTGAAGCAGACATGGCTGATAATAACAGAGAGTTTCAGCAATACGGTTTAATAAGCAGTAACAATAAAGAAGGGGAAGGATACCAAACTTCTTTAGGGTTTGAATCTGTTAATTCAGAAGTTTTAAAAGATGGTACTGTAGTAAACACTATTACAGAGGTTGCGTATAAAATAGAATTGCGTAAACTGTCTTTAAATTATATGATGGCTACAATAGAATTTCATAAAATATTATTTTCTGATCCTTATCAATACAAAGATGAATTAAAGCGTATTAAAAACTTTTTATCCCCTAGACAAGTACTTTTAAGCAACTCTGCAAAGATTACTGCAGCATTGAATAAAAAGTATAATGAAGACTATCCTAAGGGTTCTTTAGGTCACACAGACATGACTAATGAATACTTTAGAACTATTACTTTACAAGATGTATTTTCATCTGCAGATTTAGATGGATACAGAGAAAGTAATGAATCTTATGAAGAAACAGATGGTGGTGGTATGATTACTTTAAAGGCTCACAGAATATTTAGAATAAGAACATCTAGTTGGAGTCCTGCTAACGAAGCTCAATACAAACATGATATTGGTTTTCAAGAATTAGTAGAAAAAAAGGGTACTGATGAAGAAATAATTGAATACGAAAAAAATAATCCGGGAATTAAAAATACTTATACTCCTAACAAACCTATTGTGTCAGGTAACAAAGCAAACGGCAGAAATTATAACGATGTAGTATTAGATAAATACGCGTTATTACCTTTGTCATTTAGACTTCTTTATTTAATGAATAAAGATTCTAATGCTTTAAAATTTTATAAAAAATTAGAAAATGAAAATATTGACTATGCTATCTATAATTCAGGTAGAAAAGTTGGTGCAGAAACTCTTGTTTCTTTATATAAAGATGGTAAGTTTAATGAAGATTCTATTCAAACTGAAGATGAGTTAAATGACATTGTTGATTTAACTAAACATGTTACTATTACAAACATTCCTTTTAATATTATTTCTTTACAAACAGAAGTACCTTCTAAAGATAGTAATGAAGTTACACAAGGTTCTCAAATTACTAAATTAATTTCTTTAGACTTTTTAGAAGGAGGTGTTCCAATAGATTTTATTCTTTTAGATGGTAAAGAAGAAATAACAAATTTTGATGACAGATTTGCTGAGTGGATTATGAAATCTGAAAATGAAAAACGTACGTTGTCGCCTTTGTATAATGGTATTATTTACAATCAAGAACTATTAGAAGAAAGAATAGAATCTGGGTTTAATAATTTATTAAAAAAATTAGGATTAAAAAAGGTTAAAGATGTAAACAATTATAGTATAGATCAAAGAAATAAATTAATAAACACTTTAGAATCAGAAATTTTAAAGAAAGATGTTAATGATAATTTATTAGATGCTTTTGAAAGTTTTAGAGGTTTAAATTCTGACATATCAGATACTGTGTTAGAAGCTACTCCTGTGTATCAACAATTAAGGAACATACTTTACTCAATAGCTAATAGTAATGTAGTAAGACCTAAAATAAGAGGAGGTTTAAAAGTACAGATACCATCTACTTTATTTGAACAAGGTGTTAGAGAAGTTTCTACAAATGGCGGTGGTGCTTTAGTTTCTGATAATTTAAAATTTTATACTAGGACTGTTAAAAAAACTAAAGATGGTGAAGTTGTATTTGATAAAGATGGTGACCCAGTAACAGAAACTGTTAATGTAATGCAGATTATGGCAGGAAGATGGTTTAAATCTAAAATGAATGATGCAGATTTATTAAAACATTTAAATACTACAAAGGAAGGACAAGCTTTATTAAAAGGTGTAGCGTTTAGAACACCTACTCAGAAACAAAATTCTATTGAGATTTTTGAAATAAAACAATTCTTGCCTGCAGAGATGGGAGATTCTGTTGTACTACCATCAGCAATTGTTAAGAAGACAGGATCAGATTACGATATTGATAAGTTATCTGTTTATTTAAAGAATGTTTTATTTAAGCAAGGGTTACCAATTCCCGTAAAGTTTTTAACTGAAGAGAATTCTAAGTTAGAAGAAAGATACGTTAAGTACATTAATGAAAAAGCAGACCAAGAATCTAAAGAACACATTGTTTTATTATCTCAGGAAAAAATAACTGCTCTTGATGAAAAGTTTTCTAAAGAGAAAGGATTAGATTATACAAACTTTATAGAAGATTTAAATGAAGAAAGAGAGAGTGAGTATGATAAATTTAAAGCATTAAATACTAATGTAATTTCTGAGCACTTGCTTTTGTTAAAAGAGGTTAGAACTAAATTACATTTTGAAGGCAAAAATATATTTAATAGACTAAATTCTGATTTAAAATCAGAATACAAATCAGCTGAATTAAAATTTAAAAGTGAAGAATTAATAGGTGTTTCTAAAATTAGAGCATACATAGCATTGACACTTGGGTTTTTAAATGATGAAACAAACGATAACAATATAAACTTAAAGCTTTTATTAAAAAACTATGAAGATGAATTAACATTGTTAGGAGAATCTAAAGAAAACATAAATGAATTTATAGCTGCATCTTTAGATAGTTTTAGAAACAAAAAAAAATATAGTCATGAAGATTTGCTATCAGAATTTCAAGACACTAAAAGTGATCTTTACAAATGGATAGGTGAAAGAAAAAATGAATTAGATTTAGATTTAGCAAAACAAGTTGCTAAAATTGAAAATTTACCAACTATAGAACAATTTTCTGCTTTATCAATTTTAAAACAAAATACAGATCAAGCAATAGAAAATGAATACATAGAATCGTTAGAATTTTTAATAGCGCATCCTACTAACTTTAAACATTTAGTTAAACCAAACTCTGCTGAAATATTAAAAGATATTGCAAAAGATATAAATAAAAAATTAGGTAAAAATAAAATTGATTTTAGATCTCCTGGTTTTATGTTAAAAAGATCTAACATGAATGCATTAAGACATGCATTTATAACAGGTAAACAAGCAATTGGTATTGCAGCAATAGCACAGACTAATCATGCACAGAATCAAAGAAGTTTAATTTATTTAGACCCAAACAGAGAGATTCCTGCTGAAGATAACTTTTGGTTAGGTATTAATGATACAAGTACAGGTAATGATGATTTGTTAGATATTGATTTAAAGTTTGAAAATTACAATAGTGTAATTATAAAAAACAAGAGAAGAACCACATTATCTAAATCTATTAATGCAGAAGGTGAATACATTTCTGATATAATTGGAATGTTTATCGATGGTTACGTGGATATATCAGATGGGCCTTGGATTATGGAAATGGGAGCAACTCCTGACACAGCAGGAACTTGGTTGTTTTTAGTTAAAGCAGGTGTACCTATTCAAGAAATAGCTTACTTTATGAATCAGCCTATTATTAAAGAGTATTTAAAAGATGCTGAGGTAAGTGGCAAACCGTGGTTGTTTAATAAAAAAACTTATGATGAAAAATTAAAAAAATGGGGTAAAGTATCTGAAGAAACTAAATTACCAAGTTCTTCTGAATTAGGAGATATGGTAGGTAAAACTATATCTGGTCAAAATGCATTGAGCTCTGATCAACGAAAACAACAAAGTTATATTTTAAAAGAATTTTTAAAGTACTCTAAATTAGCTGAACATTTATTTTTTGTTACACAGGGAACAAACATGGATACTGCTAAATTAAATGATGAGTTTTTAATATTTAAAAAACAAGAGCAATTAAAAACTGCTGTTAAAACTGTATTTGCTTCTATAAAAGTTAAAGAAGATAAAACTATTGAAAGTATATCTGGAGCTGAAAGTCTTTTAAATAATTCTTTTGTTGGTGTTTTAAACAATACTCTAATGCAAGTTAGAGAAGCATTTACTTCAATATTTATAGCAGATAGAGGTAGATTAAGACCTGTTGTTGAAAAAACTTTATTACCATATATTAAAAAAAGTGATAGAGAGTTTGTTCGTATTAGTCAAAAAGTAGTTGAGTCTATGTTTGACTGGGCAGTACAAATAGATACTGGTGTAAATAAAAAATTAGCTAGTATTCTGTTAGGGTCTAGCTCTGCTAAATCTGCTGCTAAAGAAATTATTGATTTTAAAGATTCAATTTTTGGTAAACAAAATAAAGATATAGCTCCAAATATAGATCATCCGTTATATGGTAATCCTTTTTTAGAATCTATAACGTTACTTTCAGGAGATGCTATTGAAAAAAAATCAGAAAATTTACAAATTGTAGGTAGAGAAAACACTGTGTTTGATCAAAACATTTTAATAAATAGTTTTAAAGAAATTAAAGAATATTTAGGTAATACTAAAAACTCTCAACTCTATGGTAAAATAGTTAGGTTAGCTGTACTACAATCTGGTTTAAGTACTTCTCCTATATCATTTACTAAGTTATTGCCTTACAATGATTTTAAAGCAGTTTACAATAAAACTCTTTCTAATTTAGAAAATATGAATAATTTAGAAACTTTTAATAGTTTACATATATTTCATAGAAACAATTGGAGTGACAATAAAATAGTTCCTGTATTTAAAAAACAATTAACTACTGATAATTCTGGTAAAATGATAAATCCAGAAAGTGATAATTTAGATAATGCACTGAAGGATGCAATGAACAATAATTTAATACCCAACACTATATTTATATCTGAAGGAAATCCTAAAGCACTAGATGTAATTACTTACAATTATTCTGTTTGGATTGATTCTGCAGAAAGAGAACGTAGAAAAAAATCAGGTAATACAGATCATTTTAAATCTGTGTTAATGAAAAAAGTTTACATGGATAAAAATAGAAACTTTCCTTTGTTACAATACAGTGGTGAAAAAGTTGGATTTGTTTACACTGCTATAAATGCTTGGGGAGATTCTTTTAAAGCTAAAGAATTTTATGATTGGGTAGTGGAAACTACAGATGTTACTGTAGGAAGAAAGGCACCTGTAGGAGTTTTTAATAATGGTAAAGAAAAAATTGTTAAACAATTTTCATATACTGGAAAACTTTCTTCAGCCGGTGAAGTTTCTGATGGTGTAATATACAACACAATGATGGGAAGAAAAATTATAAATCCTATTGGAGAAAACAACATTGACATAAAAGACCCTACAATTGTTACTACTCCTGGAGAAGTATATTCTAAGTTAGGAAATAAAACTAAAAGTAAGAATGTTGTAATTAAATCTATTTTTCAATTAAAAGGAAAAGAATATGCTGAGTCTATAAATGGTATTTTTAGTATGCGAGTGAGTAAAATAAAACTTAATTACGGAAATATTTTTAGTAGTGTAGATGCGGAAGTTAAAAAAGGTTCAATTAGAACTGCAACAACAAAAGAATCTGTAGAAAAGTATATTGATTTTGTAGTTAACTCTACAGATGAACGCGCTGTTTGGATGAGAAATCAAATTAAATCAGGTCAATTAAAAAATACTCCTATTGTTTACTATAAAGAATTAAATGAACCTTCTCATGCTACTGCTTTAGATTATTTAATTAATAAATATGATTGGAAGTCTAAATTAACTGCAGCATATAATAAGCCTACTGTAGATAAAACTATGGGAGGATTTGATCACAAAGGTAAAGGAACTGCTAAAGGTGACGGAAAAGATATAGCAATGAGAGAAATTGCTACCGCATCTATTGTAGAGTTTAAAAGTGATAAAAGAAGTTCAAGTTCATTTACAAGTTTAGATGTAGGTAATGAAAATGATTATGGTTACGACAGTAAAAGATTTGTAGGTGCAAGTTATGTTGGAAGTATTCCTGCTAAAAATAATTTTGGTGTTGTAAACAACTATGGGCCTGTAACTATGTTAGCTAGAAATAGTGCTTTAGGTACAGTAGATTTAGCTTTTGAAACTAAAACATTAATTAAAAAAGCTCATGAGCAAGGTACTAGATTTGTAGTAGGAGATATGCCAAATGTTGATAGTGTGTTTGTAGATTATTTAAGAACTATAAATGCTGACTTCACAATATATCATACTGGTACAAAAAATAGATTAAATGTTTTGCAAAGTACTTTTAGAGAATTAAATTTAGATTCTGTAACTTTGAAAAATGATATCTTAACTATTGATAACATAGATTACCTTTACGAAGACGCTACAAAAAAGGTGTTTTTAGAAAATGGTTATACGGAAGATCAAGCTGACTCTTTAATAGAAAAAATCTGTAAATTATAAAAATTATGCCAACGTGTCCAAATAAAAATTTACAAGAATGGAAAACTTTAGTTTCTCAAGTTGGAGAAACTAAAGCTTATGGTGTTTGGGATGAAATGAACAATAATTCTTCAGATTCTCCTAGTAAAAATTTAAACACTAAACTTAAAGAAGGATTTTTTTCTGACTTTAATTTTGATATACAAGAATACGATAGTATAAAAAGTGCTTTAAACTACGACAACACTCAAATGGTGGATTTAGTTTCAAAGTTTATAGCAGTAGAAAAAGGTGCATCTTTAGATAAATCAGCAGCATACGTAGCTTATAAATTGCTAGCTAAAAAAAATAACAAAATAGCTGGAGAATTAAAATTTAGAATTTATTCTTGGTCTAAGTATAATGAAAAGTTTAAAAAATATGCTAAAGAAATAAGATTAGAAAAAGGATTTTTAGAAAAAAAAGGATGGTTAAACATGGTTCGTGAAAAAATCATAATTGATTATTTAGCTGAAACAATTGTAGAATATGATAAAAATCCAGTTGCATTTGAAGCAATAAACGACAGACGCTGGACTAAAGAAGATTTTAATTGGTTTAAAACTTTAATAAGAAAAATTAAAAATTATTTTTATAATCAAGAAGATAAAAAGAAAATATTAAAAAACATTTCTGTAGGTATTGCTAGTGAGATTTTAAACAACAGTTATGATTTTTTAGATTATAAATTAGAAGAAGATCAAATATTAAAATCTTACCAAGAAACAATTCAAGGAGATGATTTTGCAGATAGTGTAGTAAAATTTGTGCAAAAGCAAGGTATTGTTTTAACAGGAAGTTTGGCTCTTAGATATGCTGGTAAAGTATATAGAACAGTTAAAGAAACATTACACGATTTAGATTTTGTAGTTCCTTATGATTTATCTTATCAAGAAGATAGTTTTTTTAATAAGCACAATTCTATATTAAAAGATGCTAAAGCAAAAGCTAAAGCAGACCCAACTTTAAAAATTGTTGATACATACGGACCAAGAATTATAGAAGAGTTTGTTAAAGAATCAAAATGGTTTAAAGACTTTGTAAACAAATATCCTAGTTATCATTATATAAGAGGATTTATTGGTAAAGAACACTGGCAAGATTTAGGTTCTGTAACTATGACTGGTGTTATTGAAGGAGAGTTTTATAAAGAAGATGGTAAACATACAGTTGCTTTACCTAACAATAAAGAAACACAAGAAAAACATAAAAAAGGAGATTACATTGAAAACACTGGATATATAATAGATCATTTTGTTAGAACAAAGAGTGGTAAAGAAGAGCATGAAAACTATTTTAAGTTGTGGAAAGAAATAATGATTGCTAAATTAATGATGGGTAGGCCTAAAGATTTAGTTGATTTTAAAAACTTTATTCCATTCACTAAATCTAAAGATACGTTTAATTTTTATTTTCCTGAATATGTATATGCAAACAAAGATATTATTGTAGAAGAAGCAGAAAAAGGTGTTGTTAATACAACAAACACTTTTAATCAAACTAATGAAACAGAACAATCTGTAGCTAGTGACAAATTAGTTGCTAAAATGAAATTAGCTGCCAAGGAAATGGGTATTAATATTGAGTCTTTGAGAGATTATGCTAGAGATAATTCTGACATAGATATTAATGGATTAAATGGTGTAGCAGATTTAACTAAAAAAGTTATAGCGATTGCTGAAGGTAAAGAAAATGAAGCAATTACTGAAGAAATTGTACACATTGCTACTGCTATTATAGAACAAACTCATCCAGGTATAATAACTAGTATGATTAGTAAGATTGGTTCTTATCAAATTTACAAGGATACTTTTGAAGCTTACAAAAACAATAAGAACTATCAACTAAGTAATGGTAAGCCAGACATAAGAAAAATTAAAAAAGAAGCTTTAGATAAGTTAATTGCGGAAGTAATAATTCATAATAGCAAAAATTTAAATGGTTTAACTAATGAAAGTAATAATGTAATAATTGCATGGATTAATTCAGTATGGAAACAAATTAATTCTTTAATTAGTCAGTTGTATTCTAAGACGAGCGAAGATGTTCTCCAAGCATTAGAAGATCAAAACATTGTAAATACAGCTTCTAATATAATGGAAGGTAGAGTTGGAGATGCGTCTAATATTAAATCTTCAGGAGTATTTGAGCAGAGACAACATGTTCCTAACACAGCTGTTGATATGTTGTATGATAAAATTGATGACAGAAACAAAAGATTGACTCTTTTTGATGACATTAAAGATCCACAAGGAAATGTTATAGATCCAAGACACAGAGATTATGTAGAAGACGATGGTACAATAAAAAGAGTACAATTTAGTGTAACAGAATTAATTTCTAAAAATGACAAGCCGTTAGTTAGAACTCCTAAACAACAAATCGATGACAATCAAAAAATGGTTTTTGGTAGTGATGGGCACGATTACATTCAGGATTCTATTAAAAATAATTACATTGATAAAAATGGTTATGCTTTAGAAAAAAGAGGAACAACTTTAATTGATAAAAGAGGTTTATCTTCAGATATTGCATTACAGTTAGATGGTTTTGTTTCAAGATTAATGAATAAATATCTTTTAGAATCTCCGGATGCTAGATTTATTATTGAAAACGATGTGATTAATGAAAAAACTAAAGGATACGTAGCATCAGCTATTGATTTTTTAGTTTTAGTACCCACTAAAAATAAAGATGGCTCAGATGGTCTTGTTGCTGATGTGTTAGATTGGAAGTTTACAGGTGTAGACAAAAATAAAGACATTGATATTCCTTATTATAAACAAAATAAGTACAGAGCACAGATGAAAGAGTATGCTAACATACTTTACAACTATGGTTTAGAACAAGAGCAACTACGTCATGCTAGAATGGTACCATTAATGGTTACATTTGATTTAGTTCATCCTATGTTACCAGCTATGGGTAAATTTGCCAGCTCTATGGAAATTGGAGATGTAGACAGTTTAAAAGAAACTGACATTTATTTATTGCCTGTTCCTTTAAAAAATGAAAGCACAGGCATAGATTCAGTTGATTCTTTAGTATCTGGTTTAAATTCTTATTATGAAACAGTAAGTTCTAAAGAAGTTACTACTTTATTAGATAAAGAAATTAAAAGTTCTAAATTAAATTTATTAAGTGTTGCTATTAGAACACTACAAGTAAGTTTAAATTTTGAGCCATTAATAGAAGTAGGAATTGGATTTTTAAAAGCTACAGAAAAAACTTTAGAAAAATTTTCTAATGTAGATTTTTCTACTCTTCCTAAAGATGTTTTAGATGACATGTTAGGAGAGTTGTTAGATATACAAAATGGTGCAAATCGATTTATTGATTTAGATCAATCTTTATTGGAAGTTTATCCTAATGGATTAAGTGACAAACAAAAGTTAACTATGGCCAGGTTAAGTAACATCTCACAAAGTGTGAGAAGAAGTTTAAAGCCTGTAGAAGATTTACAAAAACAATTTACTGTTTTTAAAGGACATAAAGAAGGAGTTACTACAGAACAAGGTGCTATTGACGAAGAAATGTTAGAAGCAGAATTAGTTGTAGGCTTTCTTGCTAAAACTTTTTTAGAAGCAAGTAAACTGTCAAGTAGAATTATTAGACTTGGTGTTAATTTAGTTATGAAACACAAAGCTTTAGTTGAGATGAAGTTTAAAAAGAGCATGGACAAATATGAAAAAGTTTTAGTTCCTTTAGAATTAAAAGCCAGAGCTATAGGCAAAGCTAGTTTTGATATGATTGGAAGAATAGATGGAGATAGTATGTTACTGTTTCACAAATTATCTTCTGATTATTTACAAAAATTAACTACTGCAAGAGAAGACAAAAACAAAAAATTTATTATAAATAATGTAGACAAAGCTGCACTTGATTTAGAGGTAAAAAAACTTATTAAAAAACAAACAGCGTTTTGGAACTCAGATAGTGATCCTTCTGATTCTCAAGATATAGTTGAAAGAAGACTTCAAAGAATTGCAAATTTTAAATATCAAATAGACATTAATAACAAAAAATTTGTAGGATGGAACAGTAAAGCATTTATAAATTTAATTAATAAATACAAAATAGAAAAAGGAAATTACTCTAAAGATTATTTAGAAATGGCTAAAAATCCTGAAGCTTTAGCTATGTGGGAACAATTTACAGAGTGGAACAAAAAAGCTGAAGAAATGGGTTACATTAAAACACAAGGTGAAGCTTATTTTCCATTAATAGAAGCAACTACATTGCAAAAATTCGCCGTATCTAAAAATAAGATTACAGCTGCTAAAGATTTTTTCAAAGATCTGTACTCTGCTAACATAGAAGAAAAGAAAAGTTTATCAAGAGTAGATCCTGAGACAAATCAAGTAAGAAAAAATATTCCTACATTTTTTACACAAAAACAGAAAAACAAGCCTATAGAGTACATGTCTAAAGATTTAGGTATGATAGGTGCATTATACAGTAAAGCATTACTAGAGTATGAATCTAATAAAGAATTAGAAAACACTTTATTGACTTTGTATCAAGTTGAAAAAAATAAAGGAAATTTATTAGCGGATGAAGCTGGTAGACCAATTCCTGAAGGTAAAAGATTTAAAAAATCTAAAAACAAAGACAATGAAAATGCTGAAAGTTTTAAAGCATTAATGGAAGATGCTTTGTATAATTTTGTAGAAGATACTACAGGAATTTCTACATCATTCAATGCTTTAGCTAATAGAAGTACTGATGATTCTGAAAAAGCTGAAGTCAGAGCTAATAATTTAAAGAAAGCTCTTGACAATTCTAATGTATTAGTTAGGTCGTTAGGTGTAGGTTTAAAATTTGGTATTGCTGTAGCTAACTGGGCAGGCCAACAATTTCAATCTTTTATTATGTCTGGTGGTTCTTACTTATTTAAAGAGTATCAAAAAAATCATTTAAAAGTAATGACTAATAGATTGTCTTTAAAAGAAAAAGGATTAATAGACAAACTTGTTCCTTTAAGTGAAGACATAGTTTTAATGTTAAGGAGAAAAATGGCTAAAAAATATTCTAACATTTCTCGTTTAAATACGTGGTCTTTTTCTGACGTAATGCAGGTGACGAATTCTTTTCCAGAAATAGCTCTACAAATAACTAATGCATTATCGTTTTATGAAAATACAATGGTATTGAATGGTAAGCTAGTTAATATTAGAGAACATGTACGTGCTTTAGATAGAAGAGCAAGAGTTAATTTTACAATAGAACAAAGAAAAGAATTACAAAAAACATTTGAATCTAGAGTTACAGCTTTAAAAGAAACTTCTAGTATTGTAGATTCAGTTGTAGTGACAGAGGATAAAACTTATATCCCAGGAGTATCTGAAGAAGAATGGGCAAAATTAAAAATTAAAATAGAAGACCATAGTAGAAATTTAAATGGTCAAATGAGTGCAGAGAATAAAGCTGGATATAGAAGAAATATTTTAGCCAGAAGTTTTATGATGTTTAGAACATGGATTCCTAAATTAGTTTCTGTTAGAACATTAGATATTTCATTTAATACTGAACAACAAGAATGGGAATACGGTAGAGCTAGACTGTGGTTTAAAACTTTGCAGAAAGTTACATTTAAAAACATATTTAACATGAAAAACCTTTTACAAGGTACTCCTGAAGGTATGAAAATTATGGATAAGATGTTAGCTGAAAAGAAAGAAGCTTACAGACTTAAAACTGGTAAGACTTTAACTATAAGCAAAGAAGAATGGTATGATCTTATGGATAGAGAACTATCTAGACAAGTTAAAGAAATAAGATTAACTATGTTGATGTTGTCTGTAGTGTTAGCAGCAAAATCACAAGAACCACCAGAAGACTCATCTCCTTATGAAAAGAATCAAACTAAATATTTCATTAAACTTTTAAATAAAATTTCTGATGAATTATTGTTTTATTACAACCCTTTTACATTCCAATCAGTATCTAAAGGTAATATTTTACCATCATTAAATTTATTAACTTCTGTTGGTAAAATAATAAATCATTTAGGTAGAGAAGTTATTGGAACTGTAGCAAATGATGAAGAGATGACAGACAAAGCTAAACCTTTAAAATATTTTTTTAATATAATTCCAGGACTGTATCAATATCAAACAGATGTAGAACCATTAATTTTTCCTGAGTATTCTAAAGAAAAAGGTGTAATTACATCAACAGAAGCTAGAAGATAAAATTAAATTATTAACTTTAATTATATAAATTATGGATATTTGTTTACCAACAGCTTGCCCTGTATTGTTAAGTACTGATTGTGTACTTTTTGCAGGGGAGCCAATTGCAGGAATCAATAAAAACGACTCTTTAACAATAATAATACAGAAACTTACAGAGATTGTTAGTACTACTTTAGTATTAAAAGGTACTTCACTTGAAAGAAGAGCATTGACTGTTTTTCCTGAATCAGGAGTTCCTTATTTTGATACTACATTAAATTTACCATTGTATTATGCTAATGCTTTGTGGTACAATTCAGCAGGAGGACACATGTTATAAAGATATTATTTGTATCTTTATACAAAAATTTAACTACATTATGAAAGACGTAAGATTTATTACTTGCTGTCCTTCTGATACCTACTATACTTGGCAAGTTCACTTATGGTTAGAATCATTAAAGGATATAAGTAAATCTAAAAAAGCAATAATATTAATCTACGAACCCAAAAACAGACCTTATAATTACAAGTGGGATAAAATAATTAAACTTTATCCTGAAGCTCAGTTCAAGTTTATTCGCGAAAGCGATAATGAAAACATGAATAAGTACATTAGTATTTATATTCCAATCATTAGGCCTTACATGATGTGGAAATATTTTAAAGAAAATCCTCTTATGTCTGAACACAGTTTTTTCTACTGCGATTCAGATATTTTATTTACAAAAGATTTTAGTATAGACAAGTTTTTAGATGATGACATAAATTATTTGTCTGACACTAACAGCTATATAAATTCAGATTATTTTGATAGTAAAGAAAAAGATGTATTACCTGAGAAATTAGAGGAGTTTAAAACTAGAGATATCTTATCAGAAATAACTAGTTTAATTGGAATTAACAGAAAAACAGCTGAAAAATTTAAACTTCATTCTGGTGGTGCTCAATACTTGTTAAAGACTACTGATCATGCTTTTTGGTTTAAAGTAATGAATGATTGCTTATTGATTAGACAATATTTACAGAAAGTCAACAGAGACTTTTTTGAAAATGAGTCTAAAGGCTATCAAAGTTGGTGTGCTGACATGTGGGCCGTTTTATGGAACCTATGGTTTAAAGGACAAGAAACTAAAGTAATACCAGAACTAGATTTTATGTGGGCATCTTCTAATATTAAAGAATTAGAAACTAAAACTATCTTTCATAATGCAGGTATAACAGGAGAATTCATGAATGGATTCGATTGTTTTTATAAAGGCAAATACCATAGAGGAGAAGATCCTACTTTGGATTTAGATAAAGTATTGAATAATGAAAAATCTAAGCAACAGGGTACTTATTACTACGCTAATAAACTTAGAGAATTGAAAAATAAATATAAATTAGATTATTAACGAGCTAACAGAAATAATTTTTTTTGTTAGTGATGAATCCTAAACATTTAAAGATGAAAAATGAACAACAACAACAAGGATGGAGTACTGAAGCAAAATTATTACGCTTTATAACAAAACAATTAGAAAGGTTATCTAAAATAACTTTTGACAAAGGATCAGCTAACAAAACTGGTGAGGGAGCAACTATTCCTTACAAGTTAATTAGTTTGGCGACAACTAATGCTAACAATATTAAATCATCTCCAGGAACACTGTACAGTATATTAGCTGTTGGATTAAATGAAGATGAAGTAAGATTTTTAAAATTTTATGATACTGCGTCTGCACCTGTTGTAGGAACAGATATTCCTGTTTTTATTATTCCAGTACCAACTAATGAAGTTGGAGCCGGTATTGTAATTTCTTATCCATTGGGAGTAAAATTTTTAAACGGAGTCTCGATTGCTATTACTGCAGGTTCTGAGAATGGAAACACAGAAAGTGTTTTAGCAAAAGATGTTATTTTAAATTTAACTTATTCATAAAATATGTTAACACTATTAGGTTCTGGACAAGGTCAAAATGGTGGATTAATTTCTATCATTATATCTTCGTTAAAAAAAAGAGGAGAATATTTTGAAGGAGAAGAACAATTAATTTTAACGTTAAAAAATTTAAAAAAAAATAAAGTACTTAGAGAAGCATCTATACTAATAACTCCTACCGCTTATAGTGATGGGGTAATTCATGCTAGTTTGCCAATACCTAATTTAAGTTTAGAGTTAATTATTGATGGTAATTTTGAAAATGGTAATTTAAATGCTTGGCAAGTTCAAAATGATGCATCTTTATCAGGAAATCAATTAATTTTAAACGCTACGTCAGGAAATTGCTATGTAGATCAAAATATAATTGATGAATATAAAAAATATTTAGTAACTATTGACGTTGAAAGTATTAGCATTACAGATAAAATGGATATCATAGATAAGAGTGGAGTAACTCAAAAAGTTTTATCTATTGGTATTAATAAATTTTATTTAACTGGTGACGATAAATCTACGTTTAGATTGAGAGTTTCTGACAACGCTGTAGGTGTAGTAAATAGTATATCAGTAAAACAATATATTGATGCAGACTTAGATTTTACAAGGGGAAGTTTAGCTACAAGGACTAATGATAAGGGATTAATTGTTGATGTAGATACTTTAGGCCCGGAGAAAATTGCAAACGGAAGCTTTGACGAAATAGGACCAGAAGTTATTGTTAACAGTGATTTTGAAACAAATTCAGATTGGAACGTTTCCCCTCAATGGAGTATAGATACACAAACAAAACAAGCTATTTTTAACTCTTCAACAGATTCTAGTTTTAATTCAACCAGCAATATTATTCAAGATGGAAAAACTTATTTAATAAATATTATTGTAGATTTTATTACAGAAGGAACTTCTTTAAAAGTTAGATTAGGAGATGCTAGTTCTAATGATGAGAGTATTACTGAAAGCGGAAATTATACTTTTTATTCAAAATCTGATGGTACTTCTTTTGTATTAAGAAGATCAGGACCAAATGTAAATTCAATAATTAAAGTGTCAAAAGCTTCTGCAAAACAAGTAGACCCTAATAATGAATGGGTACGTGGAGGAACATCTTATGATACTACTTCTGAATTATCATTTTTAGAAGATAAAATAGTTTTAAGTAACGGAGGTAATGGTAGAGCAAGGTTTTCTCAAAGAAACTCTTTAGGATTTATTAATGGCTTAAAATATAAAGTAACCATAACAATTGATTCAGCAACAAGTACAAGTTTACTATATGCAGCAACTTCAAATACAGTACAACTAACTGGTGAAACTCTTGTACAAGCTTTAACAATTGGCGAAAATGAGTTTGAGTTTATTAGCGATGGAAAATCTTATATAGGTGTCATACAAAATTTGAATAACGGCGGAAATAGAATTGTAGAAGTTTCAAATTTTGTAGTTACAAAAGTAATTGACGCAACTAATATTCCTAGAATAGATTATTCAGGTCAAGGAAACGAATTTGTATATATAAATGGAGTAGAATTAATTCAAAACAATAGTAATTTTCAAAACACTGATAATTGGAATATAGCTAGAGATACAGAAACATTAAGTTTTACAAATGATTATATTAGAGGTACAAGTACTGAAGCTAGTGATACAATAGGTGTTGTTACTTCATTTGTAACTGAAGTTGGAGAAACTTATGTAGTTAATGCAGAAGGGTCTAAATCAGCAGGCGGTACTCTATATATAAGAGTTACTGATAATGATTCTTTAGGTGCTTTTATTTTTGTACAAAATACAAATGATGATTCAATATTAGTTGTAGATCAAGAATTTGTAGCGACTAGTGTTTTAACTTATGTTGGAGCTTTAGCAACTAGTAAAAATGTTGGAGAATATACTCAGATAGAAAGTATTTCTGTTAAGAAATTGAAAACTGTTTACAAACATTCTGAATTAATAGAAAGACAATCAACAAACTTTCTGTATCCGTCAGAAGGGACTGTACAGATTTCTAATCCACCATTTTCAACAGACGGATTTTTTGACTTATCAGCTGGTGACGTGAATCAAGGTTATGCAACGACTGGTCTAAATGTTTCAGTGAGTTTCATAGTTAAAAAAACAGATGGATCAATACCTACAATCACTTCATCAGGTGGAACTGGTGATTTAGTTGTAAGAGTAGCAGGAAGTTCTGGAGCTGGAATAGCAGGAAATTTGACTAGTTTAGGAAACGGTTTTTATTTATTTAAGCTTGATAATTATTTTGCGATAGGTACAAACTCAGATAATAGAATTAAAAACAGAAGTGGAGAAGCTACTTATATTTCAAGAGTTCAATATGAGATTGGAGATTTAACAAGTTATATCAAAACAGAAACAGAAGCTGTAACTAGATTAGCTGCTTATAACTATTCAAATCCAAGAGGTTCTTATTTATTTGAAGGTCAGACTACTAACCTCATCAGGAATAGTAATGATTTTGCACATAGCGATTGGAATAAACTAGATGGTTCAGCTATAATCTCTGACCAAGCTATATCTCCAAGTGGAAAACTAGATGCAGATTTATTAACATTTGCAGAACTAACCTCATCAAGATTAGAAAGATGGATAACAACTGTAGATGCCACAGAATATACGATATCTGTTTATGTTAAAAAAGCCACTTATGACGGCAGAGTATCTATAGGAATTACTGGTGGAATTTATACCACTCACACACTTACAGATGATTGGGTGAGAATATCGTTTAAAGTTACATCTAGTGGAACTCTTGCTTTTCCTAGAATTTCTAATACAGATGGTACACAACTAGATTGTTATGTTTATGGATGGCAAATGGAAGAAGGAGATTTAACTTCTTATATTCCAACAGAATTAAATACATCAACTAGACTAGCAGATAGAGCTGGTAGAAACAACATTGGAGATTTGATTAATTCTGAAGAAGGGACTATAGTTGTTAAAGGATTTTCATCCGGAACTGATGGTCAAATTACTTTATCAGACGGAACCATACAAAATATTATGCAAATTAGACTTTTGTCTGGAACAAAAATTATTTTTATATCTAAATTAAATAATGCTACAACTTCTTATATGGAATTGGCAGGTAGGTTAACTAATACTGTTTATAACATTGTAGTAACTTGGAAGCTAAATGAATATAAATTATATATTGATGATAATTTAATAGATTCAGGTACAGGATTAGTTGCTTCAGCGAACACTTATACTCAATTAAGACTTGATAGAGGAGACGAGGGTGGATCATTTTTTGAAGGAGACTTAGAAATTTTAGAAGTATGGAAAAGAGTATTAACAGCGGAAGAAATAAGTAAAATAAACTAATATGAAAAACACAAAACAGTACATAGGAAAATATGAATTTCCAAGCAAGACAGAATTTGATGTAGCATTTTCTTTATTACATCAAAATGATGGAACTCCTAAGTTTGACTTTAGTAAGCCTGTGAAACTATCAGTCCCTTTAACTGAAGCTGAATTTAATGAAGAAGGAGAAACAATATCTGAAGCTACTTATAAAGATACTTACAATGTTGATATGAGTTGGTGGTTAAAAAACGTATACAAAGAAGTTTTTATAGAGGATTCTGAAGAAATGATGAGAGTATTAGCTGACCCAGAACACCCTGAAGGATGGGGAGAATACGCGTTAAATGTAGAAACAGAAGGATTACATTCTTTTAAAGGGGTATCTTATTTAAAAAATAAAATATAAATATGCAATCAATACCACACACATTAGCAGGAATAGTATCAGTTGTTATATGTTCTAAGTACCCAATTTTAGGAGCATTCGTAGCTACTGGATCTCATGCCTTATTAGACAAGGTAAACGAAGCAGGTTTTAAAATGAAAGACAACATTATATTTGATATGATACCAAGTATAATGTGTTTTTTAGTATCTATTTACACCCAAAATTTTTTAATCTTTTTTAAAGGTTGGGCATTTGGAAATTTATTTGATCTATATGACAAGAAAATGTATTTGAGTATGTTTTTCCCAAATAAATTTAAAAGTACAGAAAGATTTCATTGGGGAAAACCTTGTATTAATCCTCATGTAAACGTAACAAGACTTATAGGAATAATTTCTATGGTATTAATAACTTTAATTTTATTAAGAAATTAAAAATAAATAATTAAAACGACTATTATGAGTAATAAGAAAAGCTTAAAAGCATTTGTCCGGTTTGATGGAACAGGAAGAGTTGTATTAGGATCCTTAATTTTAAGACAAAAAACACCAAAAGTAGGAAGATGGCAAGAGATTAGATCTAACAACAGTGTAATTCTTGCAAAAGTTTTTGCACCTGTTTTAGACTCTACATTTAAAACTACTTTACAAATTACTTGGCTTCCTGCAAAAGTTGCACACAACATGACACCAATTACACATTATAATATCATTTTAAATAATGTTGAAGTAGATAAAGTTGCTGCTGCAGCTGTATTAGAATATACCTATAAAGGTTTAGATGCTAATACTGACTACATAATGAAGATTGAAGCTGTAGACGCTAAAAACACTGTACAATCTGCAGAGACTTTAGGTAGTACTATATCATAACTTTAATTAGCAACATTTGTAACGAGCAGGTGTTGCTAAATTATATCTAATGGAGATTCAAAGAAAGTTTTTTCCGTCACTTATTAGTGACAATGATGAAAATTACTTAGCACACTTGGAAGGAATTATTAGTTCTGTAGATGAGTATTCTTGTATGATGATTACAAGACTTACAAAAGAATACAGTTTTAGAATTGCTCCTAGTGTTCCTAAGTATATAAACATGTTAATGGAAGAGATTATAAAGTTCCACAATGTATTAAGCATTAGAGTAGTGTTCTCTAAAAGTATTAAGACAACTGGTACTATAGTCTTTAGAATTAAACTTAACAGCTAGAATTATGAGTAGTTTCAACATACCTAAAGGAGTAAAGATAACAGTAGAGAATCTATTGGATGAAGTAAACATTATTGCATCTTACACTGAGCTAGATGACAAAGCAATCATCTTTAATAAAGAAGCCAATTGTTTAAGAATCTATGATCATGCGTTAGGTGATTTTAAAAATCTAAATAATGTACTAGAAGAAACTTTAGATTCAATTCTTAATATTATAAAAATAGCTCCTACTTACACATTACCTTCTCTAAGTATTACAAACTTTGTTCAGGTAGTAGAAAAAGGAAGTACTATAGCACCTTTAGAACTAGATTTAACTTACACACAGAATGATGGTGGAAACGTCATCAGTTACCTGTATGAAAAAGATAATTTACAGATAGCTACAGGTCAAGTTCTAGTTACAACTATTACTAACATTACCACTACTATTGAACTTAAAGGAACAGTAGAGTATGAGGAAGGTTTAGTTAAAAATAACAACTTAGGTATAGCAGATCCGGATGGAAAAATTTTAGCAGGCCAAGTTAAAACTTCAAGAAATTTAATACCAAGACTAAGAATATGGTCAAAAGCACTAGCATCAGTACCTACGAATTCAGCTGAGATTAGAGCAATAGGAAATTCATTTGCAGAGTGGGATAACCAAAATTCTGTTACAATACAAACAGGTACATCTTTCATTAATTTTATAGTCGCTGTTCCAAGTAGTAAAACTACAGCTACAGAATTAGTTGCACAGGACACAAGCAATAACATTGCTTTGACCTATATGTATAATAGTACAATTTTGCTAGATTTAGGAACAGGAACTGAAGAATACAGATTATACACATTAACCATAGGAAACGCTTATCCCTCAAGTGCTACTCATATAATAACACTATAATGGCAAACGCAGTAAATAGTCCAGATGGAGTAAATGCTTTAAACGCAATAAAAAACGTAGATACTAGAAAACAAGCTGTTTATACTAGTGTTGACGATGCTTTAGCAGGAATTCCTTCAACTAAAAGAAAAGAAGGATTAAATATTGATTTATTATTAAATGATATTTGGATTACTTATACTTTTCAAGGTGGAATACTTGATGAACATTTTATACCTAAAATTCATTTTCCTGCATTAGAAATTAATTCAACTGTAAATAAATATGCTTCTTTGTTTAGATTAGATAAAGAATTAGACATAAACACTAGTTTACTTACAGTTCGATCACTTTCTGAAACACTTACAACTGTTAAAGGAGTTAATTTTCCTACAGGAACTTTAGTTTCTAATGTACAAGAACTACTTATTACAGAAGAATCTACACTTTTTTATGGTTTAGTTGAGGTTAATTCACTTAAAGCGTTAGCAAAAATAACTTGTAATGAAGCATTAGTTCCAACTAGGTCATACCTTAAATTTGATACTTCTGAAAACGGTTCAGATGTGAAAGCAGGTAGTGCTGCAAATAATTGGGCTATAGTTAATAATGTTGGAACTATTCAAATAGATAGTCTTTACGGTAGTGGATTTTTTATAGAAATACATAATGAAAATGCGACTATAAATTCTGCATCAGCAATTTATGGCCAACTAAGAATTACAAAAGGAAAAATAACTAAACTTTTTGTATTGGAATTAAATGTTGCACTTGAGTCTTTTGATGTAACTGATGATATAGAAATAGGGGAGTTTAGTTATTTATATATTACAGATACAGATGAATTGCCTAATGTGACAGGAAATCGTTATTCCATATATTCTAAAACTTTGTCTCCTGCTAAATTTGTAGGAAATATTGAAACTTTAGGAAAACTTATTGGAAATGGAGAAGATATAACGGGAATAAAATCAGGTCAAATTGACGATACACTTAGTTCAGTCCATAAATTTGTAACTCAAGATGAAAAAAACAAATTAGCTTCATTAGAAAATTCTAAATTTCTTGGACAATATAGTTCTTTAACTGCATTAAACGGAGCACATGCATCTCCTAATCCAGCAGGTTCTTATGCTGACGTCGATGCAGGTGCAGGAAATGGTGTTACAAGATATGTATGGGACGTAACTGATGATGAGTTTCAAACACAAGCAGGAATTAGTACTGCAATATCAGATGCACAAGTAAAAACTCAATATGAAAATAATGCTAATACTAATGCTTATACTGATTTAGAACAGAATAAGTTAGATGAAATAGAGACAGACGCAGATGTAACTGACACGGATAATGTTAGAGCCGCACATGCATTAATGGATGATGAAATAGTCAATCTTGCTGAAGTTAAAGCTTTTAACTCAGCAGAATATGCAGATGCTTTAGGTTCAGACGATAATTATGTTACTGATGCAGAAAAAGTTGTAATAGAAAATACAGCGGGTGCAAATTCAGGAGATAATGCAGATAATTCACAATACAGTGGGCTAGATGCTTCTAAAATAGATAAAAATGTAGCAATAACTCCTGGAACTTATATTAAAATAACTTATGATGCTGATGGATTAGTAACTGGAGGTGCAG
>Ga0075443_10000127_pt1 | contig 30989 bp, 30 predicted proteins | sample CoawatmetaG00DNA_3_FD_71583 | JGI IMG/M metagenome (GOLD analysis project Ga0075443, IMG submission 71583) | Marine microbial communities from the West Antarctic Peninsula - Coastal water metaG006-DNA | ecosystem: Environmental > Aquatic > Marine > Coastal | place: Atlantic Ocean: West... | reverse complement strand
CTCGAAAGGCATCCATTGATGGCTGACACATAATCTCTCGGGTCAAATGCACGCAGTCGCGAAATCCCTGCCTGTCCTGCTCTGTTGAGAGGTAGTTGAACAAAATCTCAGGGTGCTGCTTTACGTCTGCTGATATCGCCCTCACATGACCGCGACTGGTTGGCTTATTATGCCCCACATGCACTTGAAAACCATGACCCTTAAAGGCGACCTTGCCGTCATAGGTGATCGCGCCGGGCAAAAAGTGGTATTGAATATCGGCCCATTTGACGCCGACTCTAGACCGGATAAACGCGCAGGATTCAAAGTGATTAGTTCGGCCCAAACCCGTTTTAAACAAAAGCCACTGCGCCCCGATCAGCGCCTTTTTAAATAATCCCAGCTCACTATTAAGACTTATCGGTTGTTTGCAGCGGTATTGAAAGTTGAATTCTAAGTGATCTTGAAGGTTCTCACCAACGCCCGGCAAATTATGTACAACGTTAATACCGGCTGCCTGCAATCCTTTCTCAGGCCCCACGCCTGAAACCTGTAGGAGATGCGGTGATCCGATCGCTCCTGCACAGAGGATCACCTCACGCCGCGCAGTAAACATCTGTCTCTTTCCCCGCACGTCGCATTCAATGCCTGTCGCTGTTTTTTCATCAAAAACAACTCTCGTGACCATGGCATGTTTTAACAACCTCAAGTTACGCCGATTTTTTGCTGGGTTCAGATACGCATGGCTAGTCGATGCGCGCACGCCACGATCAACTGTCATAAACTTTTGCCCAAAGCCCTCCTGCCGAAAACCGTTATAGTCTTCGGTTTCGGCATATCCAGCCTCAACTCCAGCGTCAATAAATGCTCGGTACAGGGGGTTGCGCATATTATTACCGCCACTTATCGCTACCGGCCCGTCACTACCCGCGTACTCACTGACGACGCATTGATGACTCTCTAACTTTTTAAAATAAGGCAGACAATTTTGGTAGTTCCAACCTACCGCACCAGAGGCCTCCCATTCGTCATAATCACTGGCATGCCCTCTGACATAAACCATTCCATTTATAGATGAACTACCACCCAATACTTTTCCGCGAGGACAGTTCATACGACGATTATTCACATGCGGTTCTGGTGCGCTCTCGAATCCCCAATTATATTTTTTACTGTTCATCGGGATCCCCAGCGCCGAGGGCATACGGATAAAAACACTGCGGTCACTGCCCCCATATTCCACTAGCAACACAGTGCAGCTTGGATCTTCACTGAGTCGTGAAGCAACAATAGCTCCAGCAGAACCCGCACCCACCACAATATAGTCGTACTCTTGAATTTGTTGCATGCGCTCCATCACCTTAAACCTGTTAGCTATTATCTGCGAGCGCAAAGCTGTCACGCAGTTTGTTTCTATGTTTGAACAGCAGTGTATAAATAACCACATAAAGCCCAATAACGACTAACCCTACCCATTCAATTTTGAACGGCGTGTATTGGTACAAAAGCACCAACCCGCCAATTAACAACCAGTTTCCCGCAATATATTTCGACCGTCCTAGCCGATCTACATTGAGGCCGAGATTGTCGGTGTACAGTCGAATAAGTGAGTCCAGCGAGTTAATAACAAAAATAATACCCAAAATCACCATAGCCCAACGCAGTAATCCTGTCACTGCAATGCCGTTATTAAAGTAGTAATAAAGTGTGCTAAACCAGAGCGCTAAAGCCACAGACGGAATGACTAACAGGGCCAGCATTAACTGCCACGTTTTTAGGCCACTAACAAATCTCGCCACAAACTGGCCGATCATAATACTCCAGGCAAACCACCAAAATAAATACCAACCATGGTAATCACTGATAGGACTGACAAACCGATGGATATTTTTAAAGTAACCGCCGATATTTAACATGGACTCCAAGTAGGCGGTCGCGGAGGCACCAGATGCCCATAGCATCACCAGTGTTAACAGTATAAAAAGCGCGCTAGACGTCAGGCTAAGCACCTTTAAATAGCGAATGTCTGTACTCGAAAAAGCGCCCATAAAAATAATCAAAGCAACCAAAAGATACTGCTGCCAAGGGCTAATTCCGGCTATATAACTGGGTGCATAGCTGAGAAATAAATAGGCGGTAAAGGCACAGGTAGCAATGATAATAAGGTTGTTAATCCAACGAATAGGGCGGTACTGAAAAAGCCCCAGCTTAGGCTCAACAACACAAAAATAGAAAGTGGTTAAAAAGTAGAAAGCCCAGACCAAAAAGCCCCAAAATCCAAATTCAATCGCCAGCGGATTGGTAAAACTATAGTCCTGCTCAGCTGCATAGACTGGAAACTCTATGAGTGGAAACATGATCAGACCAACATCGAGCCCCGAGGTAAACAAAATGGCCGAAAAGGCCAGAAGCGACACTGGAGTCTGGCCAACACATCGAACGTTGCGCCACTTCACGCAAATAAATACTGACGTCGTTAAGGTAATCGCAATCGCTACTGAAAGTATCTCGTACATCAAAGCCCTCCTGTTACACCTCAAACGCTACAATAGTGTCCGACGAGCATAGGTACCCGCTACCTTGTTAGGCCAACGTTAGCATCGTTTTTAACAATACCGAGTATGGCAGCTCCACCGCACGATGATGCAAGAGCAATTGTGGTATGTTACCGTTAGAGGTATGGCCCTTAACACAAAGTTACGGGATACTTTCCCCTAAAGTTCAATAAACTGCAGGATCAATACGATACCCCCAACCAGTGCGAGGGAATATAATAAAATTTTCCATATTGAAAAATTTCGCACTGACCAGTCAATACGGTCATCTCGCTCAGTTTGTTTCTTAGAGGCTTTAAACTGACCAAGATAAAAGAAAATAGCTAATGAAAAAACTGCCATGGAGCCAAACACTAGTGTATTGGCATCCATTAGCGACTTCTCAGTTTAGCCAGCAGCCTGAGCATTTCAAGATAGAGCCATATCAGCGTCACCATCAGCGAAAAAGCACCGAACCATTCCATATATTTGGGCGCGCCCATCTCTGAGCCCTGCTCAATAAAATCAAAATCCAAGACTAAATTAAGCGCGGCAATGGCAACGACAAACAGACTGAAACCAATACCAAATAAACCATTTGAATGGATAAATCCTACACCGCCAGAACCAAACAAATTCATTACCATACTAACCAAATAGAGCACACCAATTCCCATAGTGGCCGAGGTCACCATCAAGCGAAAATTTTCTGTGGGTTTAACGATACCCGTTTTATAAAGGAACAATAAAGACGCCAACGTACCCAACGTCAACCCCACTGCCTGAATCACAATGCCCGGATATTGCATCTCAAAGATGCCCGAGATAGCGCCCAAAAATAGGCCCTCTGATACGGCGTACAGCGGTGCTGTGATACCCGACCACTGCTTTTTAAATATCGTCACCAGTGCAAAGATAAAGCCGAGGATCGCGCCACCAATCGCAAGCGGCATCACCGCGGCTGCGTTACCACTTTCAAAGAACAGGTTCCAAGTCCAAGACGCTGACAACACCACCAATGCCAGCAAAATACCGGTCTTATTCACCGTCCCCTGCAGCGTCATGGTCTGTGACGACATTGATTGAATACCACCTGTCGGTGATGAAGACTGGGCACTCTTGCTGAAAGTATCTGCGCTCAGCGCCGGATTGCCTGACCGGCCGAACATCTGTAGCGCTCTGTGATTTGACATATCTGTAATCCCTAGGTTTATAACAAAAGTTCTGTCCCGCAACGAACCAAAGTATGAGTCGTCAGGGCTGGTTAAAGCTTGTAACAATCATAGCCGAATAGGTGCCTCAACCCAATATCGTTGGTAAAAATAACTAATATACTTTGAAGGGAGCCCATCTTCGCCCTATCAGAATTCAGGTTATTGACCTTAGTGGCCCTCACACTTGAATTTCAATCACTGTGGACTATGCTATTAGCACTATTGAACTTAGGACGCTGGTCTATGGATATCTTCACGAAAGATACGCGGTATAACGCCGCCTTCGACGAACCTGTCGTGATAAGGCCCGAAGAATATCAATGGCTAACGTCGCCAATGCCAGGCGTGGAACGAATGATGCTTGATCGTATTGGCGGCGAAGTGGCGCGTGCAACCTCAATTGTGCGTTACCAGCCTAACAGCGCATTCTCGTCACATAGCCATGATGGTGGTGAGGAATATCTAGTCCTCAAAGGCACCTTTGCCGATGAATATGGCAGTTATCCCACAGGCACCTATGTTCGCAACCCTGTGGGAACCTCGCATACACCTATCATCGGTACCGAAGGCGCAACTATTTTTGTCAAGCTGCACCAATTCGCCGACGATGACAATGAACAGATACAAATCAATACCCAGAGCGCGCAATGGCTTCCCGGAATGGTCGAAGGCCTAAGTGTTATGCCCTTGCATACGTTTGCTGGGGAACAGGTAGCCCTGGTCAAATGGGCACCAAATACCCAGTTCACCCGCCACCAGCACTGGAAAGGAGAAGAGATCTTGGTACTTCAAGGCACTTTTTACGATGAACAGGGAAGCTATCCCCAAGGATCATGGCTGCGAAACCCACATCTCAGCGAGCACACACCATACACTCACGACGAGGGTACTCTCATCTATGTAAAAGTTGGCCATCTGGGTTAGGCCGGCATCACCCCGTGCCAGTTGGGGTGTCAATAAGCTGATTTAGCGCCATCTGTTCTGATAATATCTGCCCATAACCTACGGCCAGATTTATTGACTCAACTCCATTAGAGAAACCATCCTTGCATTGGGGTTAGTAATTTTCTGCTAGTGTTGGAATGATACGGCACTGTTTCCAGCACTTTTTTGACTACTTTTTACATTGAGTCGTGCTCTATTAGGTAACCATTCACGGTGAAAGCAACAGGTACTTCTATACGCAGATCATTATCAACCGCTGCAATCACAACAGTGACGGGATTTGGGGGAGCTTGGTAATAGCAATCGTATCCAGTCCTGTATTTTGGATCTGATGAGTCAGGGTCTACAGAACCCCGGCCGGATTGTGCTGCCCAAGAAATTGATCCACCTCTTTCAGCAGGGCCAACCTGGTTTCACTGTTGGATAACCAATGGTCTTCTCCTTTTAGGGTGACGAAATCTACTTCCTTATTTGCTTTTTTCAGTGCCTTATACATTTCTTCACTTTGCCTAATGGGCACAACGGTGTCATCCCGCCCGTGAATGAGCAATACCGGGGCCTGAAAGTTATCGGCAAAGTTAGTCGGTGAAATGGCTTTTAGCTTTTCTTTTTCACTCTTGGAGTCGCCGATAATCTTTTCCCAATAGCTTGCTACCCAATGATTGCGGCCATACCTAGATTTTTCTACATCAAGCATTCTTGGTATATCAGAAACACCCGCAATCGAGATCACACAGCGATATAACTCTGGGCTAAAGGCTCCACCAGCTAAAGCTGAGTAGCCACCATAGGATGCGCCCATAATGCACACGCGCTGGGGATCTACATAGCCCGCCGCAACCAATGCAGCAACACCGTCAGACACATCATTTTGCATCTTCTGGCCCCATTCTCCATTGCCACTGTCGCGCAGCGCAAACCCAAAACCGGTGGAGCCCCTAAAGTTAGGTTGCAATACCGCGTAGCCCTTGGCGGCTAAATATTGGGCAAGCCAATCAAAACGTACACTATCGTAGGCAGCTGGGCCGCCATGAGGAAGAGCAATTAGGGGTAAGTTTTTGCGCAGATTGGTGGCATCAATCTTGGTCGCTTTGTGCTTGAGGTGTTAAAGGATCAGCTCAATCGCGTTGGGATTTAGTGTTTGGCTCTTTCTTCTTACGCCTAAACAAAGAAGTTGCTGTTATTGGGATCCTGAATCCAGATTACCCCAAAGACTATATCGGCCAAATTATTGCGCCATTCCAACATCGCAAAGATAGGCCTTTGGACTATGAGCAGCGTAAAGACTTCTATCTCAACCAGGCCGCTGAGTACGAAGATAAAACCACCCTCTAATTGAATGCGTGCCAGCCTTTATCACGGGTGGTATTCTAGACTTTCACAAAGTAACTTCTTCTAAGGATCAAGCGTGCACAAACTGGCTGTATTACTTATAACGATACTTCTGTCATTCAATAGTCATGCCGTTCACGAATGTGGCTCGCCCCATACAGTGGACAGCGAACAGGCTGAGCATGGCTGTGACATGCTTAAGGAAACTGACTTTTTTTATGGTGATCCGCGTGGAGACGCACCAGAGTTAGCAGCCCGTGGCAAGTTCAAGGTTGGTGTTCGCACCCTGCAATTGGTTAACCTCAATCAACTGGACATTCTTAGCTACAGCGAGCAGCAACCCAACCCACGCTATGACCGCAAACTGCCCATCGAAGTCTGGTACCCCGCGATGCTAGGAGCGGGCGAAACCCAAATCACTACCTATAGTGATGTCCTTGGCCATGGCGTGGGCAATCCCGACCGGCCTAATCTACCCTTCCACTTTGGCGGGCGGGCAGCTCGGGACGCTGCGCCAGATACCGAGAGTCAATCATTACCCCTAGTGATAATCTCCCATGGTTACTCCGGATCGAGAGTTATGATGACCTGGCTCGCAGAAAATTTAGCCTCGAAGGGTTATGTGGTGGCGGCCATCGACCATACCGAATCCACCCATGCCGACGCTGCACCAATCAGTAGCACCCTAGTGCATAGACCTAGAGATATAAACTTTGTCATTAGCACCCTAGCGGATATGAGCGCAAAATCAGGTTCGTTTCTTACCGGAATGGTCAACGCAGAGCTTACCGCCGTCGTTGGATACTCAATGGGAACCTACGGAACATTGAGCGCAGCAGGCGTTGGCGCAAGCCAAGGCGCGGTAGACTATTCAGGCGCAGTCCCCGGTCGCCATCTCGCCAGTTTACAGGCGGGAGACCCTAGATTCGAAGCGATGCTCGACAATCGCATTAAGGTGATAGTGGCATTCGCACCTTACGCCCCTGCCGGGTACTGGAGCGAAGAAGGGATAAAAAATCTAAGAGTACCTAGCCTTTTTATTGTCGGATCTCAGGACCAAACAACCGGCTTTGCGGCCGCACAGTGGTTATTTGATCGTGCAATAAATGCCGAACGTTATCTATTGGTCTATCAGGGAGCCATACATGAGGTTGCGACTAATCCTGCTCCGCCTATCGCAGCGCTCTACCCTCGTGAGTACGCCCATTATCAAGAACCTGCTTGGGATAATCGGCGTCTCAACAACATTAATCAACACTTTATAACAGCGTTTTTGGGTAGGCACCTGCTCGGTAATTCGAACAAATATGATGATTACTTAAATTTAGCGACAATCTCAAACGATACGCCACGAACAGACACTAAAGACCCCGACTACTGGAAAGGTTTTGCTAATTGGACAGCAATTGGTATGGAACTCCACCAAAGAAAAGCGCAGGCCGATAAATAGAGCTATCACCAAAATCGTCAATCTCCAACGGGCGTCGCGCTCTTATCGTCGCTATGCGCGGAGTACTCACCGATATAGACGGTAAAGTATGTAAGTAATAGTCGGTTATGACGCTCTGCCTGCCAGCTTATTACAAAGTTGGCACCTCTCATTATTGGCGCTTTTGAGCGCTAAACTGATGCGTCAAGATATGACTTCTGGGTTCGATTCCTCCGGCAAGATGCTATAGATCCCGGCATTTAGCGCTAGCTAGCCTTGCGCGAACTGTAATGCAATTACTCAGAGGTAGATACAGTGCCTTTTAGGTGACTTATTACGCACAAACGTGTTCGCAAGCCTCTCGACGATCGGGATATGAGCTAGCCCCTCGAACGAATGACCAACCTACTTCCAAAGTATATTTATCAGTTCAAACTGCCGAGGTCGATTGTCTGAGGACTATATTATCGCCAAACGAAGTGCCGACTTAATATTGAAACGTCACCTCTGGTCCAACGAATTCGCATGCCTCTTTATAGTCGGCCAGAAAGCCTAATGCCGATGTTACTGGCGACTTTTAACGAAAATAACGGATCCAACATAAACGTCTATGCTTAACTAATGGTAAATTTATCGACAGAAGAAGATTTCAATCGATTTACGTGGCGTAGCAGCCTGGCGCTAGGGCTATTAATTATGTTGTACACGAACCATCAGGAGGAAACTAGCCTATTATTAGAATACCCAATACTCTTTATTTTTTTATGGTTCGTTTTCGCGGTTCTTCTATATCCGTTTGTAATAGTTGCAATGTGCGTATATGCAGCCCTCCTTGGTAAGGGGCTTGCCATATTAAAAGGCATTTTCTGGATGGTGGTAATTACCTCAGCGCTATATTTAGTCGCTATTATTTTTCAATTTTGATAAAAATTCAACAATGAGAAACGTCATCCTTTAACGATGATGATTGGAAATATCTCAGAGCCTTTGGTCTCCTTGAAACCACAGGACTTTCGCGTGCAACTAGCCAATCAACTTGGTAATTACCTCGTTAGCGCGCGACGGCTAACGGCGGAACATCTTCATCCCTCATTAAAAAAGAAAACCGCCTATCTACTTTTAGTCGGTATTCTGACAAGCCTTCCCCTTGGGGCACTTTGATTAATTGCCCACTCATCATCGCATCAAACCCTAGTAACACATCAATTAACACCGACGGCTCTACCCATGGAGTATTGTGCGCCGGTAAAAGTGCTTTTATATCCGGCAGTTCCTTGACCAACCGCTGGAGCGATTGACGATAGGCAGTCAAATCTGTCTCAGGCGCATGGAGCCATATTGGACCTGAGTAGAAGCTATCTCCTGTCCACAACAAGCCTGCTTTTCGATCGATAAGTGCTATGGCGTCCGGCGTATGTCCTGGAACCTGTATAACTTCCACTATCCGATTGCCTAGATCTATTTGGGTACCGTCATTAATCGTATCAGTAATTTGAAATGGCCTGCCAATATGATTTGATTCATTAACATCATTAGGCGTAGGTCGGCATAATGCCGGCTGGGAGACTTCTATTGATATTTCCGCATTTTTAATGCCTTCTTGTTTTTCTCGGGTGAAGTCTGTATCAATCCCCAAAATTCTATCAAATGCGTAATTTCCACCGACATGGTCATAATGGGTATGTGAATTTAAAACAGTCACTGGTTTCTCTGTAATCTTATAGACTAAGGTGGCGATATCGCCAATGCCATTTCCTGTATCAAATAAGATAGCTTTTTCGTCACCTTCAATTAAATAGGAAATAACCTCTTGCCATTGGTGCGGTTCATAAATAGCGACAACCCCAGGAGACACCTCATATAGTTCAAACCAATCACTATTATGAATAATACGCTTGAGTGATTTATATTCGGGCCTAGGATATTTTGCACAAAAATCAGCCAAAGATGCTGCAGCTGGATTGATGACCTCTGAAAAAGATGCCACCGGCAGCATAAACCCAACAACAATTAACCAGACTGGTATTGATTTTGACACAGCAATTTATCCTATAAATATCTTATGGTACCCTAACCATAAACTAATCTACGATTTCTAGCGAGTCACCAACATAATAGTGGCTTGCAATCAAATAATGCAGAGTCAAAGCACGACCTTGCTTCCCATACCATGACTAGCTTACTTGGCCATCACTTAGAGCGACTTATAGGAGATAGACTGATTATTAGCCAACGATGTAAGGACCATTTGGAAGAAGTCAACGAAACAGCACTACAACACCTGTGGCACTCATTAGTAGTGGCCATTAAGTTGCAGTTATTGGTACCAGTAGTAATCATGCATGCCATTGCGCCGCGTTTCTTTACCACGACGGCTTCTAAAGTGATGAAAGACATACTGGCAAATAGATAGCCCCTGATTTGACTGAATAAGTTATTCAGTTATGATTGCCTCAACAATTAAAAAAGAAGCATAGGTCATGGAACCAAATTTTCACGCTCTACAACTAATTGCAGAGATAGCAATCGGCATAGTTGGATTTTCAGCTATATTAATTGCATTAAGTCGGAGTTCGGATGTGTTCAGTGCTCCTGATAACTTCCGCGTTCGGCTGTTAACATACTCAGCCTTTGGAGCAATGTTTGGGGGTCTTCTGCCATTTGGCATCTTCAACATTAATGATGCGGATTTGTCTTGGAAAATTATTTGTTGGTCGATATGCCTTTACTCAGTCATAGGTTTACTGGTCTTTCCAAAAAGAATGCTATTGCTCAGAGATCAAGGGTATAAGCATATTTTCCCTATTAAACTGTTTATTTTTCAAACGGGACTTCTTGCAACGATCTTTATAGCCTCAGGTCTCATGATTATTGGTTACCTGCAAGCTCTTACCAATATCTATGTGGGTTGTTTAATTTTGTTTCTAGCGCAAAGTACTTTAGCGTTCATCAGAACAATGTTTGTGCGCGTAGACTAGGTGCCAACACATATCAGGTTGTTCCTGCCCATCACCTAGATCGATTTCTGATTTTGCGAAAAGCTAGGGGTTTAAAGTTGCTTATACAGCCAGAGTCTCTGCTGGTTTTCACCCCAGTTCTCTCAATCTCTGCACTGTAAATAGAAAATCATTGCCTAATCGTCGGCTCATATGATTCGTACTGACCTGTATACCAGTACTTGAATAGTTTCTCAGCAGGCTTGCCTCTAATTGATTGAGACATGTTCGGAAACCCCTCCACTGAGTTTGTGCTTGCTGGATACTGATTAGTATCTGGTATTAATGTATCTGACAGCCAATATCCAGTCGCTGTTGTTGTCCCTAATGTATCAAAAAAACTCTGCATATCGATTACCCGAAACAATGCCTCTGTGAAGATCGCTTGAGCGGAAAAATCAGTCGCTATCTCATACTGAACACATTCATATGTAACATAGTCAATATCTCCTTGTGTGCAGAAGCCATCTTCTACCCAGCCTTTTGATAAAAAGGAGGCATGACTTTGACTAAACACATTGAATATTACGGGGGGAATAGTGGAACTAGAGTTATACCAGCAAGGCTGACTATCTAAACAGTTCCATTTATCATAGATTGTTTCTAACCATAACATTGCTCTTCCTTCCAGCAAATCAACTGTCACAATATCAACTTCACTATCCAAAAGTAAATTACCGAAAGGTAGAGAAATTCCATCGACCTTATCAAATACTCTTTTGTCATTCCATTGAATACCTTCACCGACGTATACCTTACCAGTGAACCTCTCTTTAATTTTATTAATAATACTACCCATTCTTTGCATATAATAATTTTTAAGCTCATCAATCTGTTCTTGGGTATGCCCTTCATTGCTCACACCACAGTGCCAACATAGCCACATAGCACTCCAATCAGCTGATATTGCACCTACGTTAATGTTTTCTAAACGTTCGGCTTCCCAAAGTATATGTTCTTCATGAGCATCCATAATTTTCTTTAGTAATGGCATATCTACATTGACATTACCATTAAATGGAAATAGAGCTTTATTGTCACGATCAAATGACAAAAATTGCCAAACATAGTGGATATCTATTCCTAATTTTTCTGCTTCAGAAACAATATATTTAATTGAGCTATCAGCTATATGCTTTGTGTTGTGATCAATTTTCCAGAAATCAGCTTGATGATCTTGCCAGGAACCAAAGTTGTATATCGATGCTGTAGTCACGCCATGCTGTTTAAGTCGGTTTAAAGTCATCCTGTACATTAACTTGGTGTATTGATCTAATGTGCAAACGGAAATCCAGCTTGCACCTGCACTTTTATAATTGTTATATATCCACTCCACGCCGTAATCTTTAAAGCCTACTCCTTTAACATGATCATCACCAAAAGAATTTTGCGGCATAGGTATCTCATAGATACCCAGGTAAGATTCGTATATCTCTGCATTGTGAGGGTTCACGCAAGACCCCTCTGCGTCTGCTGTGTTGACTTGAACAGTAGCGCTTGATGATGCGGCGCCACATGTCACAGTAAAACTCTGGTCACCGTAACTGGTCATATCAATAGTTTCACTACCAGATATCGCTCTGTTGCCAGACCAATACCCTGATGCTATGCATGATGATGCATCAGCACTATTCCAAGATATAACTACCGAGTCACCTTGCATGACAGAGGCAGCACTTGCCGAAATAGAGGCTGTCGCTTGGGGATTTGAGGGACTTCCTGCACCACCACTACAAGCGAAAAGAAGAACTGAACTAAGGATGATTAGAATTTTATTCATAGCTGATTTAGCTTCATATGGATTAGATGCTCGAGTCTTACCCGACCAGCAGAGCTTATAAACAGCTAGGATATTTGATGTGTCGACACCATTATCTAGCCTCCTGCTTATAGCCTGATCCTAGCTTATTTGGTTCATGCAGTCATTTAGATTTTTTTATGCGTGAATATAGACTCTAAAAATGATGTCTGTCGGGAAGGGGGAGTATCTATGTTACAGGTTAGGTTTTGGGCGTACCTAGCAACCTAACACGATAAAACCTGCAATATAATTCTAGGTAAATATTGGGAAAACCTAAACCTTTGCAGGAGTTTAAGCGATATATAGTGGCGGTGAGAGAGGGATTCGAACCCTCGAAACGCTATAAACGCTTACACACTTTCCAGGCGTGCTCCTTAAGCCACTCGGACACCTCACCGTGTTGCTAACTTATCGTGCTTTATTCACCGAGAAGGACCACCAGAGTACGTTTTTTACACAGCAATGGCGGATACATTAGCCCGTTTTTAAGCGTCGCAACTGTACACAAACGGACCCTCAAATGCAATCAGCATGCTGTTTTTCGGCAGGTTTATCAATCGCCTGCTAGACTCAATGTATGACAGGGAAAGATAAGGATTATCAGTCACCAACACAACAGGCATTGTTCCGGCTCGCACTGTCAGTTTGCGCTGCCAGCATTTTGTTCGATCTGTCGGCTAATACTACCCTCCAACCACCTGTATTCGCATGGCTACCCTTACTTTTACTCTATACGGCGATAGGCTACTTGACCCTAGCCACATCGCTCTGTTTTGCTCGGCGTCAAAGATTAGCTCTAATGCTAAGGTCCATTGTCGGTTCGTTGTCAGCCGTTGTTAGCTTTGACTCTATGGTGACTCTCGGCCTCGGCCTTATGCTGTGTGCGGCCATTATGGGCTCGTCGAACCGTTACTTTATCTGGGAGCTATTTGGAGTTGCGGTGGGCATTACGCTGATTGTTGCGCTTAGGATTGCCACTGTTGCACCCAGTTCTAACGTTCAGTTTATGATTCTGATTATTGCCGCGCTCGTCTGTCTAATACAGATCAATATCTTTAGATGCAGATTGCTAGTATTAAATGACCTGCATGATGCCTTAGTCCTCGAAAATGGTTGGTTAACCCTGCGCAATTTTAGGCTGTTTCGGTCCCTCTCTCCGCCTTTACAGAATGCGGTTCTCCGTGGTGAAAAGCTAACTGTTGGCACTCAACAGAAGCCTCTTACTATCTTTTTTTCTGATATGGAGCGCTTTACTGAGTTGACCGAAGAACTGAATTCAGCCCAGCTATTTAGAGTCATGAAGAGCTATATTGAGACCATGACGGCGATTGTCTCTCGACATGGCGGCACCTTAGACAAGATGATGGGCGACGGGCTCATGGTGTTCTTTGGCGACCCTGGAAGCCACGGGATTCGTATCGATGCCATTAACTGCGTGTGTATGGCCATTGCCATGAAGCGTGCGATGGTCAATCTGCAACAGCGCTGGAGAGCTGAAGGCATTCAGACAGTACCGACCCTGCGCATAGGTATCAATAGCGGTGTTTGCGAAGTGGGTAATTTTGGCAATGAAAGTCGTCTCGACTACACGTTGTTGGGCCGCTCGGTCAATCTCGCCAGCCGTTTGGAGAATGCTGCACAAGGCGGCGAGATCCTCATCTCCAACGATACCTACCAGTTGATCAAGGATGCCGTTTATTGCATCAGCAAAGGCCCCCTTTTGATCAAAGGTTTTGCTAAACCTGTCAATGTTTACCGAGTGGTCGACCTAAACAGATCTATCGAGGCCGACCATCTGCAGCAACTAAAACAAACTACTCAATAAAGCAGGCACAACGGCTGCACACTAACCCTCATAATCAGCCATTGAAGGACAGGAACAGATCAGATTTCTATCCCCGAAGACATTGTCCAAACGGCCGACTGGTGGCCAGTATTTATTTTCACGCGAGGTGGCGACTGGATAGGCGGCCTGAGTGCGACTATATGCCCTATCCCAGTTATCAGCTGTAACAACCGCAGCGGTATGAGGCGCATGCACTAACGGATTATCCTCTAGCGGAAACTGACCATTAACAATCTGCTCGACCTCTTGCTTAATCGCAATCATGGCATCACAGAAACGATCTAGCTCGGCTTTTGACTCGCTTTCCGTTGGTTCGATCATGAGGGTACCCGCCACCGGAAATGACATAGTCGGGGCGTGAAAACCGAAATCGATAAGTCGTTTGGCTATATCGTCTACGCTTATGCCCACATCATCTTTGATCGGTCTAACGTCAAGAATACATTCATGGGCCACACGTCCATTAGCACCGGTATAGAGCACCTGAAAATGATCTTGCAGTCGATTGGCCATATAGTTGGCATTGAGAATTGCTACCTCTGTCGCCTGTTTAAGACCGACACGACCCATCATGCGAATGTACATCCAACTAATAGGCAAAATGCTGGCGCTGCCATAGGGCGCGGCAGATACTTGGGCCCCCCGACGGCTACCCCCCTCATGCTCCTTGGGCAGAAAGGGCTCAAGATGGGCCCCTACACCAATAGGACCGACCCCAGGACCACCGCCACCGTGGGGTATACAAAAGGTCTTATGAAGATTCAGGTGCGACACATCACCACCAAACTTACCCGGCTGACAGACGCCGACCATGGCATTGAGGTTGGCCCCATCAATATATACCTGACCACCATGGTCATGGACAATCTCGCAAATCTCTGTGATGCGCTCTTCGAATACGCCATGGGTGGATGGGTAGGTGACCATAATCGCGGCCAGGTTGTTACTATGCGTGGTCACTTTATCTTGCAAATCTGAGACATCGACATTGCCCTGATCATCACACTTAACAACGACAACGTCCATGCCACACATCTGCGCGGAAGCTGGATTGGTACCATGCGCTGAGCTTGGAATTAAGCAAACCGTTCTGTGCGCGTCACCCCGACTCTCATGATAGCCACGAATCGCCAACAGGCCAGCATACTCGCCCTGTGAGCCAGCATTAGGCTGTAAAGACATGGCATCGTAACCTGTCGCGGCACACAGCATAGACTCCAGATCTTCGATCATGGCCCGATAGCCATCGGTCTGATTGGCTGGCGCGAAAGGGTGCATATTGGAAAACTCTGGCCATGAAATGGGTAGCATCTCGGCGGTTGCATTTAACTTCATAGTGCAAGAGCCAAGAGGAATCATGGCGCGATCCAGAGCAATATCTTTATCTGATAACTTGCGCAGATAACGCAACATCTCAGTTTCCGAGTGATAGCGATCAAACGTTTCATGAGTTAAAAAGCCATCTGTTCGGATCAAGTCGCCGGGCAAGGTCTCTGACAACTCTGCAGCCAGTTCATCAACATTTAAGCAGTGATCACCGAGTAGGATATCCCACAGCGCGACAATATCTTCAGCGGACGTGGTTTCATCTAGTGATAGGCCAATAGTGTCAGCATCGATCAAACGCAGGTTAATTTCTCGTTTTTCAGCTGCCTGAACAATCTCTTGCGTGCGGTTTCCCGTGTTTAGGGTCAAGGTGTCAAACCAGGTCTCATTAACTATCTTGACGTTGTTTAACCGCAGCCCTTCAGCCAATACACTGGTCAGCAGATGGACACGCTGGGCAATACGCTGCAAGCCCTGAGGGCCATGATAAACCGCATACATACTAGCAATAACAGCTAACAAAACCTGTGCGGTACAGATGTTAGATGTGGCCTTCTCTCGACGAATATGCTGTTCGCGTGTTTGCAACGCCAAGCGGTAGGCAGGTTCGCCATTGGCATCCTGAGAAAGACCAACCAAACGGCCGGGCAGGCTCCGTTTAAACGACTCCCTAGTGGCCATATAACCGGCGTGAGGGCCACCAAAACCAAGGGGTACACCAAACCGCTGCGTACTGCCGATGGCGACATCGGCACCCAGCGAACCTGGCGACTGCAGAAGTACCAAGCTTAGAATATCCGCTGCCATGACCACCAAGCCTTTTTGCTCCTGAACGCGCTTAATAATATCGCGGTAGTCACGGACTTCTCCGCTGGCGCCAGGATACTGCAGCAGCATACCAAAGGCTTCCCCGACGAAATCTGCCGGATCACCGATCTCGACCTGAACACCCATCGGCTCAGCACGAGTTTTAATGACTTCAATCGTCTGTGGCAGGCAGTCGCTGTCGACAAAAAAGCATAGCGACTTAGACTTAGACATGCGCTGACAAAGCGCCATAGCTTCCGCAGCGGCGGTACTTTCATCCAACATAGAGGAGTTGGACATCTCCATACCAGTCAAGTCACTGACCATAGTTTGGAAGTTGATCAAGGCTTCTAAGCGACCCTGAGATATCTCCGGCTGATAGGGCGTGTAAGCCGTGTACCATGCTGGGTTTTCTAAAATATTACGTTGAATAATGTTTGGCGTGACGGTGCCGTAATAGCCCTGCCCAATAAATGATTTAAACACTTTGTTTTGGTTGGCCATAACACGCAATTCAGCGAGTGCCTGCGCTTCGGTACAACCGTCCACGATATCAAGACTCTCCCCCATGGCAATAGCTTTTGGCACCACCTGCGCAGTCAACTCCTGCAAATTACTACAGCCCAATTGGCTCAGCATCTGTTGCTGGTCTTCGGGACTCGGACCAATATGTCGGGCGATAAATTCTGCACTATTTTGTAGGTCGGCGAGGGTTCGTTTCTTTTGCAACATTAGCTGGGCTCCAGGGTATTATTCAGGTTAACCGCGGTAAAAGCGGTGCTCTACCAAAGGCATTTTCGTCACTGTTATAGGTCGTGGCTTACCCCTTACAAGGGCGTTTAGCTGTGTCCCTATCGCTGATAATTGAGTCGGCACATAACCCATCGCTATGGGAGCTTGCAGTGTGGGACCAAAGCCGCCGCTGGTAATATTACCAATGACAGTGCCACTCTCATCAATAATCTCGGCGCCTTCACGGACAGGCGCTCGGCCATCAACCAAAAAACCAACGCGCTTTTTCGACACGCCATCGGCCATCTGTTTAAGAATGATATCTGCCCCTAAAAATCCGCCGGCATTAGTAGCGCCAGCACGGCGTGATTTACTGATGCTCCAAGTAATTCCCGCCTCTATTGGTGATGTCTGTTCATTCATATCGTGCCCATATAAACAAAGGCCCGCTTCGAGGCGGAGAGAATCTCGGGCTCCCAAACCAATCCAGCTAACGCAGTCGTAGCTCAAAAAGATATCGGCTAACTGAAGGGCCTCACTGGGATCTACCGATATTTCAAAGCCATCTTCGCCGGTGTAACCCGAGCGCGTGATGTAGCATTCAACACCATTAATAGTGGCGTGACCGCCATTCATAAATATCAGTTCATTGGCCTCGGGCACTAATTCGGCCATCACATCCTTAGCACGCAGTCCCTGCAGAGCTAATAAACATCGATCTTCTAAATAAGTCACCTCAAACTCAGGCAGGTGCTTACGAATATGCGCGATGTCCTGTTCCTTGCAACCGGCATTGACCACCAGAAAGAACGTATCGTCTGTCCAACGCGCCACAATCAGGTCATCTATCACGCCACCCTGCTCGTTAGTTAGCGTGCTGTAGGTCTGCTGATTAATCTCTAACGACTGCAAATCAACCGGCATCAGCCGCTCAAGTGCCTGTGCAGCGCCCTCGCCTTTGACAATAACCTGACCCATATGGGATACATCAAACAGACCCGCATTTTCCCTGCAGTGGAGATGCTCTTGCATAATGCCGTCGGTGTACTGCACAGGCATAAGGTAGCCAGCGAAGGGCACCATCTTGCCACCCGCCGCAACATGGTAATCATGGAAAATAGTGTGTTTAATTTCAGGCTCTGCAGACATAATTGCTCTTTCCGTAAACAGTAACAACGTTAGATTTAGAAAGGGATCCTAGAATCCGAGCGGTCATTTTATTGCCATAGTGATAATTTGTTAAATTAATAGATATAATATTGTCATTAATAAAGTAAATGTGATTATTGTCTCTCAAATAGGGTTACACCATGAAAAATCTACCCATGGATCTACTCAGAGCATTTGTTTCAGTGGCCCAACTCAATAGTTTTACCAAGGCGGGTGAGATCTTGGGGCGGTCGCAGCCAGCAGTGAGCCTTCAAATACAGCGGCTCGAAGATCTGATTGATGAGCCATTACTAACCCGCAACGGCAAGTCACTAGATCTGACTGATGCCGGTGAGAGTTTGTATGATTATGCCAACCAGATACTGGCACTCAATGACCTAGCGATCAGTCAGATAACAAAAAGCACAATAAGCGGTAGAATTCGACTGGGTATCCCCAGCGAATTTGCTACCGCTCTTCTACCTAAGATCGTCAGTCGATTCGCCAAAGCCTACCCAAACGTGACACTCGAAGTGAATTGCGAACTCAGTAAGAAGCTGCTATCCAAGGAGGGAAAAGCCAATCATGACCTTATCCTAGCTCTTGAAGATAACCCCTCAAAAACCACTTCAGACCTGCTCAAAACGGACGACCTAGTCTGGGTGGCGAGCAGGGACCACAATGCCCAGAAAGTCTCGATAGTGCCGCTTATTGCAGCGGCAGAAGGTTGCATTTATCGACACCGCGCGATCAAAATATTGGACGAACGCCAACAGCCCTGGCAGATTGTCTATACTATCCCCGACCTAACCGGTATTCAGCATGCGATTGAAGAGGGACTCGGCGTCACGGTTTTGGCTCGGAGTACGGTGCCGGAGAATTTAAAGATACTTAGCCCATCGGCGCGCTTTCCCGTTTTAGGCGAAGTGGGTATTAGTCTGATATGTTCGACAAAGAATAGAAAGAATAAAGCGGTCGAGCTACTGATCGAATTCTTCAGGACAAGCCTAGCCTGACCGACGACTCGGTTTGCGCTACTGCCTAACCTGCCGAAGCGCTGGCGGTACAGTATTAACGCTGCTGCGATAGGGGTTGATATCCAAACCACCTCTGCGCATATAACGCGCATATACGCTCAACTCACTGGGCTGACAGCGTTCAGTAATATCCGCAAATATCTTCTCAACGCACTGCTCATGGAAATCCTGATGCTGTCTAAACGAGACGATATATTGTAAAAGACCGTCTCGGTCAATGGCCGGACCTTTGTAATTAATATAAACCGATGCCCAGTCCGGCTGATTAGTCACGGGACAATTGGTTTTTAACAGATGGGAGTATAGGCACTCTTCAACCAGCAAGTCGTTCTCATCCGCACAGCAAAGGAAATCAGGATTGGGTTGATACATATCGACTATCACCGGCTGCTGATCCAGACACACCCCCTGCGGTTCGACTACTGGGTTAAAGCCGTTGTATTCCGACACGTCATAGAGGACAGCTTCAACGGTCGAGCCGGTCACACGGGATAAATCCGCTACCAGCAGCTGCCGCACTGTTTCTCTGTCACGGTATTGTGTCTGTATCAGGGAGTTGAGATATAACTTGAAGGATTTAGATTCAACAATTGACTGACTGTCACAGGGAAACCAGAACTCGCCAATCACGACCTGTGGTAAGCCCTGCGGGTTTAACCATGAGATCTCATAGGCGGTCCATAGGTCAACGCCCATGAAAAAGTTATCTCGCTGTCCCGAGGCACGAGCCTTGACGCGCGGTATTGGGAACAGCAACGCCGGATCATACTGGTCTGTATAAGCCGTTTCTTTACCTAAGCTAGTGTCAGAATGATCAACCATTAGCTACGCAATCTCGAGCCTTTTTCTAGCAGATGCAATGCCACCGAAAACATCACTATAGAAAAAATTCCCACCATAATGAATGACCACACAATATTAATGTCAGTGATCCCGACCATGCCATATCGAAAGGCATTGACCATATAGAGAATCGGATTAATCAACGATACGGAACCCCAAAAATCGCCCAGCAAATCAATCGAATAAAAAACTCCACCCAGATAGATTAGAGGCGTCAAAACAAAAGTTGGAATGATCGAAATATCATCAAAACTATTGGCAAAAATGGCATTAATTAAGCCCGCTAGGGAGAACATTAGCGAGGTCATCAATACGATACCAATGGTGATAGGCAAACTGTGCAAGCTAAAATCTGCAAAGTACAGCGACAGCAATGTCACCATCGCGCCCACACCGAGACCTCGGCTCATACCACCTACCATATAGCCCAATAGAATAATCCAGTTGGGCGTGGGAGATACCAGCAGCTCTTCGATATTGCGCTGAAATTTTGAGCCATAAAATGACGACACCACATTAGAATATGAGTTGGTGATCACTGACATCATAATCAAGCCGGGAGCTACAAACTGAATATAGGGAAGATTAGACATCTCACCAATACGAGAGCCGATTAATTTGCCAAATATCACAAAATACAAAACGATGGTAATGACCGGAGGCACTAAAGTCTGAGGCCAAATACGCATAAAACGGTTAATCTCACGACGCACGATGGTGCTAAATGCTATCCACTTCTGCCCATTATCCATTAGCTTTCTCCTGCAGGTTTTGCTCAACGAGGTCTAAAAATAGCTCCTCTAATCGATTGGCTTTATTACGCATACTGACGATATAAATACCCTGGTCTGTCAGTGCCGTAAATAATTCATTGATCGACTGGGACTTCTCAACAACCACCTCGATACTGTGACCGTCAACCTGAGATAGCACATAGCCATCAATCACTGGACATTTGGCGATCTCATCACGACTATCGAGCACAAACGTCTCTTTGTTTAGCTGCGTTAACAGCTCGCGGATACTAGTATTTTTAACAATCTGACCCTGATCAATGATAGCCACATTGCGACACAGGCTTTCCGCCTCTTCAAGATAATGTGTGGTCAAAATAATTGTCGTCCCCTGAGCATTAATCTCTTTCAGAAACGACCACATAGAGCGACGCAGCTCAATATCTACTCCGGCAGTTGGCTCATCTAGCACGAGTAACTTAGGCTCATGAATCAATGCACGGGCAATCATGAGTCGGCGTTTCATACCTCCGGACAGGGTTCGTGAAGCAATATCGCGTTTATCCCAGAGGCCTAGCTGCTTTAGATACTTCTCCGCACGACGCTCAGCTTCAACGCGATGAATACCATAATAACCCGCCTGATTAATCAAGATATCAAGCGGCTTTTCAAACTGGTTAAAGTTAAAGTCCTGAGGTACCACTCCGACAAACTGCTTGGCAGCACTGAAGTCTTTGTCTATATCATGACCAAATACGGTGACAGACCCTGAAGTTTTCCGCACGAGCGAACAGATAATACCAATGGTGGTCGATTTTCCTGCGCCGTTGGGGCCTAGTAGAGCAAAAAAATCACCGGGGGCAACCTCGAGATCTATGCATTTAAGCGCCTTAAAGCCATCATCATAGGTTTTGGTCAGCTGCTTGATTGCTAGGGCAGGTTGGGTCACTGAGAATTATCCGTTAGCTGATTATCTGGGCCAGCATTATAGCTCGCGGGCATCAACAAGTCCGATTTACGATACTTTTTAACTAGTTACCCCCCGCAGTTGAAGGCATAATGACCGCTCAAGACAATAAGACAGCGAAGAGTCCATGCCGCGCAAAATGATCCGCCGTTTTTTACCTGATATCAACCGTTTACTGCAACGCCCATCCATGGCGTGGGTAAGCTTTCTATCCAAAGACCCCAACCTGTTTCACCTAAATCGGCACTCGGTATCGCTGGCGGTATTTGTCGGCATTTTCTGCGCCTTTATACCTCTGCCGGGACAAACATTTATTGCAGCATTTTTGTGCCTGTGGTTGAGCGCCAATCTACCCATTGGCCTTATGTTGATTTGGCTGAGTAATCCAGTCACCATTCCACCGATGTTTTATCTAACTCACCAGCTTGGTAGCTTCTTATTGGGCAGTGATGCGGTGCAGTTTACTGTCGCGCTGAACTGGGACTGGTTTTCCAATATGGGCATGGCGTTTTTACTGCCACTGTTTGTCGGCAGTCTTCTTTGCGGGATAATTCTGGCCTCAGCCGGTTATTTTTTCACTCTCTATCTGTGGCAATGGAAGATTGTACAGGACTGGGAACACCGCAGAGATAGGCGGCAGGCTAAGAATAACCGGTGATCAGTTTTTACGCATAGCTCAGCTCTTGCGCTGGCGCCATCCGGCTAGCCCTAACCGCAGGATAGACCGTCGCGACTAGATTCAATATCAAAGCGGTAATGCAAATAGCGACAACATCTGTCCAGCGCAAATCCACCGGCACATAATCAATGGGATACACCTCGGTATTAAGAAACACCACGCCCATCAGTGATTCCACATAGGACACCAGATCGCCGACCCAGTAGCAACCCGTCACACCCAGCACCACGCCAATAGAAATACCCAGCAGACCTATCATCATTCCCTGCGTCAGAAAGAGCCATATCACCTGCGCTCTGGACAGACCCAATGTCTGCAAGATGGCAATATCTTTACGCTTATCGATTACCGACATCATCAGCATCGACACCACATTAAACGCGGCGATAGCCACAATCATAAAAATAAGTAAGACCACCATATTGCGCGACAGCTGAATGGCCTGATACAGGTTGCCGTGCGTTTGAAACCAGTCCCGAAAGCCATAGCCGAATGGCAACTGATCGAGTACTTGGTAGCCAATATTGCGCGCATTAAACTGGTCGGCAACCTGCACTCTAAAACCCTGCACCTGCTTGGGAATCCCAGCAATCTCGGCCACCTGCTCTAGCGCTCCGAGCGCTAAGACCTGATCGAGCTCGGTGTGAGTAGCAAAAATACCTGCGACCTTAAACGCATAAGCGGCGGTTTTACCCCCGCTGGCCGCTGGAATAATAATCGTGACATGCTGATCTATCCCGACGTTGAGATCCTGCGCGATAACCGCAGAGAGTAACAGATGATTGGCCTTGGGAATTACCAAGCTCGCCTCGTCCAACACTTGCTGTAGCCCCGCAGGAACCGACTCGGCCGACAAGCCTAATAGCTGTAGAGGTCTAGTCTGCTGGCGGCCCTGAATCAGGCCATCGACCTGATTATAGGGTGTCACTTCAGTCACCTGTGGCAGTCCAGCGATGACAGATTGCTGATCTTGCCAATTTGTCACACCGTTAGAATGTATCAACTGAACATGGGGAACCACTGACAGAATACGTTCACGCAGTTCACGGTCAAAGCCATTCATAACTGACAGAACCACCACTAGCAGAGCGACGCCCAGAGCCAAACCCGTGACCGCCAAAAGAGATATAAACGAGACCAAAAGATTACCGCGACCGCCAGAGATGAAATAGCGCAAGCCAATAAAACTGGGGACTGGCTTAAACAACTAAGGTCTCCAGCACACCATCGACCAGACGCACGGTGCGATCCATTCTCGCAGCGATGGCGGGATCATGGGTAACCACGACAAAGCTGATATCTAAAGCCTGATTTAATTCGATCAATAGGTCCAGCATCGACTCCGCGGTATGGGGATCAAGGTTACCGGTTGGCTCATCCATCAGCACCAATGATGGCTCTGTGACTAATGCTCTGGCAATCGCCACCCGCTGACGCTCGCCCCCCGAAAGTTCAGACGGCTGGTGGTCAAGGCGATGACCCAGCCCAACGCGCTGCAGTACCGCAGTGGCTCGTCGCCGTGCGTCGGCAACCGAGCATTGGCCGATCAGTAGTGGTAGGGAAACATTCTCCAGCGCCGAAAACTCACCCAACAGATGGTGGAACTGGTATACAAAGCCGACATGTTGATTGCGCCAACCAGCCCTCTGAGTGGCACCCAGTTTACTCCAATCTCTCTCACAGACCTCGACAGAGCCGGCATCGGGGTCATCCAAGCCACCCAGTAAATTCAGCAATGTCGTTTTGCCCGAACCTGAAACGCCAATAACCGCCAGCTTTTCACCGCGCTCGATACGAAGATCTAAGCCCTGCAAAACCATTAGCTCGGTACCGCCCTGCTGATAATAGCGACTGAGGCCGCTGGCAACTAACACTGTATCAATGGTCATAGCGTAACGCCTCCGCGGGCAATACTTGGCCGGCGCGCCAGGCCGGATAAAGAGTGGCTAAAAAGCTAATAATAAAGGCACTACCCACCACCATAGCGAGATCGCTGAGCAGAATTTTTGATGGCAGTGCACTGATCAAGTAGACCTTGGGATCAAAGATATAGACCCCAGCGATGGTCTCGATAAAGCTGACAATATCACCAATAAAATAGGCCAACAGGCAGCCCAAAATAGTACCCGCCAAAATACCACTACTGCCCACGGCCAGACCCTGCACCATAAATATTCGCATGACTGTGCCAGAGGTAGCCCCAAGGGTTCGGATCACAGCGATATCTTTCCGCTTGTCTGACACCATTAATACGAGACTGGCGACAATATTAAAGGCCGCCACAGCGATGACCACAGATAGCAGTAGACTGACCACCACTTTTTCCATGCGCATTGCTTGAAATAAAGTGCCCATAGAGTCCGTCCAGGAATGCCATTTTAAATCAGGTAGTAACTGCAGACCTGTTTGTCGGATCCATTCGTTGGCCCCGTAAGCCTCTGCCAACTGCAACTGCAAGCCCTGAAATCTATCAGCCTGTTTTAGAAGCTTGCGCGCATCCTGCTCATGGACAAAGATCACCGAAGCATCTACGTGAGCACCCACCTGAAAAATACCGGTGACTGTCACGGTTTTAATACGTGGAAAAATACCGGCTGGTGTCACCGTGACCTTAGGCATGGTCAACTGGATTCGATCGCCGACAAAAACCCCCAACCTGCGCGCCACCTGACTGCCCAAGACAACACCGAAGTCTCCAGGTGCCAACTTTTCCAAAAACCCGCTGAGCATATTCTCTCTGAGCTGTTCGACAGTCGACCACTGCGGGTGAATGCCCTGCAACATTACCCCTATTTTCTCGGCGTCATAGGACAGCATGACGAAACTCTGCACCATGGGTACCACCGCGAGAATATTGGAATCTTCCATAATCTGAGACGTCAGGTTGGCAATCTCATCGACGTTAAAGCCTTCGGGATGACTGACGGTTACATGGGGCACCACCAGCAGCAGGCGGTTTTTAATCTCTCGATCAAAGCCGTTCATTACCGACAACACCACAATGAGCGCCATCACCCCTAGAGCCATAGCGCAGAGCGAAAACCCAGAAATAAAAGAGACGAATCCCTCCCTGCGTTTGCTGCGGGTATAGCGTAATCCTACAAAAAGTGGGAGGTTTTTAGTCATACAGGGATTAAACCCGAAAGACCCATGACAAACAACATTGAGTAGCTAATCGACCACCACGGGAGGGCCTATTAGGCCTGTTTATCGTCAAAGGACCGGGTATCTCGGCTCACTCGGTTTAAACCGTTCATAGATGCAATACGATAGGCTTCCGCCATTGTGGGATAATTAAACGTGGTTCGTAGAAAATATTTGATGCTGTTGGCTCTGCCCTCCTGATTCATAATGGCCTGACCAATATGAATAATCTCCGCCGCCTCTGCCCCAAAGCAATGAATACCCAAAATCTCCAAAGTATCCTGATGGAACAGGATCTTTAACATGCCCACTTCCTCACCCGATATCTGTGCCCGTGCAGTATCTTTGAAGTATGCCCGACCAATCTCATAGGGGACTCTCAACGCAGTTAGCTCCGACTCATTCTTACCCACGAAGCTAATCTCCGGGATGGTCCAGATGCCTGTAGCCACATCTTCCACCCGATACTGATCTTCCATACCACACATGTGCGAGGCTGCAAAACGCCCCTGATCATAGGCGGCACCTGCCAGTGAGGGCCACCCAATCACATCGCCAGCCGCATAAATGTGCGGCACAACGGTTTGATAATCTTTATTGACCTGAAGCTGTCCGCGCTCATCAGCCTCCAAACCTGCATTTTCCAGACCTAAATTCTGGGTATTACCAGAGCGGCCATTGCACCAGAGTAGTGCTTCAGCATGGATACGCTTGCCCGACTTGAGCTCCAACGTCACGCCATTTTCGTTAGTCGTCACCCGCTCATATTCTTCGTTGTGCCGTACCGTGACATTTAGGTCACGCAAGTGATAGCTCAGTGCATCAGAGATTTCATCGTCGAGGAAGTTCATCAACCATTCTCTGGTATTGACTAGATCAACCCGCGTATCCAACCCCGAAAAGATGGAGGCATATTCACAACCAATCACACCGGCACCATAAATAATAATATTGCGCGGTGTACTATCGAGCTTTAAAATACTGTCACTATCAAAAATACAGGGATCAGTGAAATCGATATCTTCAGGCCTATAGGGGCTAGAGCCTGTGGCCAGCAAAAAGTGTTTTGACCGAACATGCACCACCTTGCCATCGGCGCTGGTTACTGCGACTTCATTAGGCCCAGTAAACATCGCACGGCCAATATGTGTCTGCACACGGTTGCGCGCATAACCTTTGGTGCGACCCTGAACCTGTTTCGAAATGACCTGATCAGCGGCTTTCATCAGATCGGGAAATGAGAACCAACGTGGCTCGCCAATAGCGCGAAACATGGGCATGGTGTTGTACTGCATCATGCGCCGTACAGATTGGCGCAACGCCTTTGAGGGAATGGTGCCCAAATGCGTGCAGCTACCGCCGGCCATGGCCCTCGCGTCGACAACAGCAACACGCCAACCCTGTTTGACCGCATTCATCGCAGCCCCTTCACCGGCTGGACCACTGCCGATAACCACTAAGTCATAGGAAAAATCGGACATAGTCAGTCAGCATCCTTATTTGAATCAGCGGCATTATAGTGCAATGCTGAATCACCCAATTCTATCTGCTCGTCACATTTGTTTGGATCACCGCCACAGATATCACAGTTATAGTTGCTCTCCCCGAGCGCGGCACCGACACCACCACAGGAACCTGAAATGGGCTTTCCACCCATCAGAACACCAATCGCCATGCCGGCAATGAGTAGCCCGAATATAACAATAGAGAGAAGTATCGTAGTCATAGTGCGCTTTCTTCTGTCTGTTTTACGTAATGAGTAAAAGCCTCACTGCTGAGTGCTTGGAAGTCATTATTGGCACGCACCAGCATATACACAGCCATAGAATGACGATTAGCCAGTGCCATGCCCGCTTCCTCGCCTAAAACCATCAACGCCGTCGCCCAAGCATCGGCTTCAGCGCAAGTTTTGGCGATCACCGTCACCGAACCCAATCGGTGGGTAATCGGTCTGCCGGTGCGTGGATCAATGGTATGGGAATAACGGATACCGTCACGTTCAAAATAATTGCGATAATCCCCAGAGGTAGCCACTGCTGCGTCGTGCACCGCAACGATGTTCTGAATCTGAGACATCAGCGCCGGAGTTTCAATCGCCACCCGCCAGGATTGACCCTCTGGATTGGAACCGCTAGCGCGAAGCTCGCCACCTATCTCAACCAGATAATCTGGCAGGGCCAACGATTCTAGTAAATCAGCCACCTGATCGACGGCATAGCCCTTAGCCACCGCTGACAAATCCAGACTTAGAGGTTTTGTCTTAATCAGTATCGAACCGTCTAGAACCACGGAGCCAAAGCCAACACTTTCCAGTGCCAACTGGATAAGACTATCGTCAGGCACCACATCGTCCGTAGGCACCGGCCCAAAGCCCCAAAGATCCACCAGTGGACCCACGGTAGGGTCAAAGGCGCCATTAGTCTGCTCCCAGACCTGCTGGCTAACTCTCAGCACCTGAGCGAACTCATTGGAGATAGTCTGCTGCTGATGGGGAGATATTTGATTAAAAGTACTAATCTCCGAGTCTTCCCGATAGGTAGACATGGACCGGTCAACAACATTTAGAAGTTGGTCTATCTGTTCGGCTAAATCATCTGGGGCAGGTTGATCAGCCACCAAGGTAACGTGGTAAGTCGTGCCCATTTTCGCTCCAGAAATCTTAATGATTTCAGGACCAGAATCACAGCCCGCCAATAATAAAGCACCGACTATAGAAACCAAAAACGAGGCTCTTTTCAGAAGCCCCGTTAACGTTTTGCCTAACATGGGATCACCCGCCAAAGTCATCAAGGAAAATATTCTCCTGCTCGACACCCAAATCTACTAGCAATTTCACCACCGCCGCGTTCATCATTGGCGGACCGCACATGTAAAACTCACAGTCTTCAGGTGCCTCATGATCTTTCAGATACTGCTCGTATAAAACATTATGGATAAAGCCGGTCAGGCCGCCCCAATTATCTTCAGGCTGAGGATCTGATAGTGCCAGATGCCAGTCAAAGTTATCATTTTCTTTGGCCAGCATGTCATAGTCTTCGTCATAGAAACATTCTCTCAGCGAGCGAGCGCCATACCAAAAACTAATTTTACGGTCTGATTTAAGACGCTTCAGCTGATCAAAAATATGCGATCGCATCGGTGCCATGCCAGCGCCGCCGCCGATAAATACCATCTCGGCGTCGGTGTCTTTGGCAAAGAATTCGCCAAACGGACCGTACACTGAAATCTTGTCACCGGCCTTAAGGCTGAAAACGTAAGATGACATCTGACCCGGCACAATTCCGGTTGACCCCGGCGGTGGCGTGGCAATGCGAATATTAAACCTAACCTGACCTTTTTCGTCTGGGTAGTTAGCCATTGAGTACGCTCGAATCACGGTCTCATCAACTGTCGATTCATGCTTAAAGAAATTGAACCGCTCCCAATCCCCACGGTATTCTGCATCGATATCAAAATCGGCGTACTTAATGTGGTGCGGCGGACATTCTAGCTGCACGTAACCACCAGCGCGGAAGTTAACGTCCTGACCCTTTGGCAGGCTGAGCGTCAGCTCTTTAATAAACGTTGCCACATTGGCGTTGGACTCAACAACACATTCCCAGCGCTCAACACCAAAGACCTCTTCTGGCACCTGGACTTTCATATCCTGTTTAACCGCAGTCTGACAAGACAGCCTCCAACCTTCGGCTGCCTCACGACGATTAAAGTGGCCTTCCTCAGTGGGCAGCATAGAGCCGCCCCCTTCCGTAATAACGCATTTACACTGCGCGCAACTGCCACCACCACCGCAGGCTGAAGGCAAAAACAGTCCGGCATTAGACAATGTCTGAAGCAGTTTATCGCCAGCGGGGACGGTAATAGTTTTTTCGCCATTGATCTCGATATTGACATTGCCCGCGGACACGAGCTTACTGCGAGCCGCCAGGATAAACGCGACTAACGCGAGCATCACCGTGGTAAACATGCCGACACCAATAATAATTTCAGTATTCATATGTTGTTACTTCTCCGTTACAGGTCCCTACTTTAGATGTCTATGCCGCCAAACGACATGAATCCGAGGGACACCAAACCGACTGTGATAAAAACAATACCCAAACCCTGTAGGCCGTCAGGAATATCACTGTACTTTAACTTTTCCCGAATCCCCGCAATCACCACAATAGCGAGCGCCCACGAGGTACCTGAACCAAAACCGTAAACTACTGATTCAGTGAAATCATAACCGCGCTCTTGCATCAGCAATGACCCGCCTAATATTGCGCAGTTGACCGTGATCAGGGGTAAAAATACGCCCAACGCGTTGTAAAGCGCGGGAACATATTTATCCAAAACCATCTCCATGATTTGCACAATCGAAGCAATCACCCCAATAAAGCAGAGGTAAACTAAGAAGCTTAAATCAATCTCCGGCAGACCTGCCCAAGCCAGCGCGCCATCCGCTAACAAATACTGCAGCAAGAGATTATTCACCGGCACGGTGATGGTTTGCACGACAACAACAGCAATCCCTAAACCCATAGCCGCATCAATTTTCTTCGACAGCGCAATAAAGGTACACATGCCCAGGAACATACTCAGGGCAATATTATCAATAAAGATCGAGCTGACGAGCAGGCTTAAATAATGTTCCATTAGGCAACCTCACTCGGGCGACTGTTAGCGGTGATCTTAAAGTCCGGCGCTTCCACCTGATTTTTCTTCCAAGACCGAATAGCCCAAATAATGAGACCGATCAAGAAAAACGCACTGGGTGGCATTAACATCATGCCGTTGGCTACGTACCAGCCACCGTCAGTAGTCAGAGCGAACACCTCATAACCCCAGAGTTTACCCGCGCCAAACAACTCTCGAAAGAAGGCCAATATCATCAGCATGGCACTGTAGCCAAGGCCATTACCTATACCGTCAAAGAAGCTATCTAAAGGCGGGTTTTTCATGGCAAAAGCTTCGGCGCGACCCATCACAATACAGTTAGTGATAATTAAGCCAACAAACACTGATAGTTGCTTACTAATATCGTAGGCCACTGCCTTCAAAATCTGATCGACCACAATTACCAGTGACGCAATGATAGTCATCTGCACAATAATACGGATGCTATTAGGGATATGGTTTCGAATCATTGAAACAAAGAGGTTAGAAAAGGCCGTGACGACGGTTAGCGCTAGGCACATAACGAACGCAACTTTCATGCTTGAGGTCACCGCCAGCGCAGAACAGATACCAAGGATCTGCAAAGCAATGGGATTATTGGTAACGACAGGCGCCAGTAGAGTATCTTGAATTTTCGACATTGCTCAGGCCTCCCCAGTTTTTAGATGGCTGATCAGTGGCGCGAAGCCCTGATCACCTAGCCAGTACTGCACCAGATTATTCACCCCACGCGTAGTCAGTGTGGCACCGGCAAGGCCGTCAATCTGCGACTCGGAGCCGGGTCGATTAAGATCTGCCTTGCCTTTCAGTACACTGAGCACTAACTCATTGTTGTTGTA
>Ga0075443_10000123_pt1 | contig 31327 bp, 30 predicted proteins | sample CoawatmetaG00DNA_3_FD_71583 | JGI IMG/M metagenome (GOLD analysis project Ga0075443, IMG submission 71583) | Marine microbial communities from the West Antarctic Peninsula - Coastal water metaG006-DNA | ecosystem: Environmental > Aquatic > Marine > Coastal | place: Atlantic Ocean: West... | reverse complement strand
ATTGACCCCAGATGAAGCCTATGACAGAAAAATGGAACCAATGAGATCAGCAGCCTAAATGAAACCCTGATCCACCTTAAGTTGGCTGCAGACTGGTCGAAATACCAGGACCACCTCTGTCTATTGATTTTGGACGATACCCCAGAAATGCACGGCAAGCTTCGTTCACAAATAACACGGCACCTCGCGACCCAATTGTAAGCAAAGGGATTGATAGCGAGTCGCTATCGCGCAGGCCCGGCTTTTTGGTCTTGCCTGTTTCCTCTAACCGCCAAAGATAAGTGTCTTCACCCACTTTGGTTAAAATCAACCGATAGTGACCACCACGCGTGACGATATCTTCTTTTCCGGAACCGAATGTGTCGGCATCCTCCAAAAGCCGAAATAACGCAGCATCGGGATTTACGAGAATCGAAGTGAATAGACCACCAATGCTTTTGCCTTCTACATCCCCAAATTTGTCTGACGCATGTTTATTCCATGCGACAACGTTTCCATCAGCGTCAGTCAGGAATGCATGGTCAGGATCGTGCTCCACAACTTTTTCATCGCGGCGCGGGCTGGATCAATTCGTTTAATTCCAGCTCCCTCTATCCAAATAATACCTACTGCAAAACAAACAACGGTCACGCCGCCTGCAACAAACAACCCTTGCAATAGGGCGGTTGGTGACCAAGAAAAACCTGCAAGGCAAACGGCGGCCACGACAAACACTATCGCGGTCACCCGCCAGATCGGCACCTTCGCGTTGATCCCGCCCTCGCCATTTTCCGCACTATGCACTTTTACGTTCCCCTGATCCGCAGCTTGATATGAAGCAGAACCAGTTAATTTTGGATGAACACGTCCAAAATTAGCGACCAACCAACATCCACGTAACAATCATAGGTTGTTTTTTGCATTCTGTAAAACAGCAAAGAAAAATCCATCGCCTGTCGCGTCAGGAAGTCGCTGCGACACGGATAAACACGTCCATTTAGGACAACGGGTCAAGAACGCATTTACGACGTCAATATTCTCCGACCTCAAGACAGAACAAGTCGCATAAATTAGTATGCCGTCACGTGCCACATAGCGCGATGCGTTCATGATAACTTCACCCTGCAGTACGTTGAAGTTATTTAACTTACCCTGATCAATGGTCCACTTCGATTCCGGCGTGCGGCGCCATGTTCCGCTTCCGCTACATGGGGCATCACAGAACACTGCTTCAAACGGTGATTGAGAGGCCAATTCTTGTGTCCGTAAGACCTCAATTGCGACGCCTGCACGATCCGCACGCGGCGCTATATCGACCGTGCGTTCAGGTGCAATATCATGGGCGGTTATGGTTGCATCATGCATATCAGCAAGCGCCAGTGCTTTGCCACCACCGCCTGCGCAATAGTCCAAAACACGCGCACCTGCAGGAATGGTTAATTTTGCGACCGCTTGCTGAGACGACACGTCCTGCAGATCACAAAGCCCCTGTGAAAATGCCTGTGACTGACGGACACGTCGGGCGTTTTGCGTCACCAACAACGCCGTTGGAACATTTGCCAGCGTGCATGTTTCGATGCCCTCTGCAGCCAGTGACGTCTGCACTGCGGCGATGGACCCACGGCGTAAATTTACCCGCAATGCGATAGGGGCGCGTGACTGTAAAATATGCGCAGATGAAACCGCCAAATCATCAAGGTCAGCGGCCCAAATTGGCCAAAGCCAGTCGGGTAAATCTAACGCAACAGAGTCATCCATCTCACCAGAAGGAATATGTGTTTCGTCCGGCAAAAGCGCCTCTGGGCCGTACCCGCCACTTCCAAAAACATCGTTGGGATCAGCACCTTGCGAACGCAACAAACCAAGGATCAATGCACGACCAGTTGTCCCGCCACCAAGGTAGGCAACTGACCGTTTCTGCCGTAAAACATCATAAACGTGATCGCGCACCGCTGCCCGATCCTTAGATCCGGCATAGCGATTTGATCGACCCCATGCGGTCAGGGCTTTTTCTGCGGGCTGGCCGTCAGCAGCGCGATCAAGCACATCAATCGCCGCCGCATATCTTGCTGCTGGGGTCATTTGATCACCTTAATAACGCGACACAACACATTCATATGTTAACCAATCCGGTAATTCGGACTTTCACGTGTGATCTGAACATCATGCACATGGCTTTCCTTCAAACCCGCACCGGTGATCTTCACAAAGCTGCAATTCTTACGCATATCGGGAATGGTCGCATTCCCAGTATACCCCATTGCCGCCCGCAATCCGCCCACCAATTGATGCACTACTGCGCCTGCGGACCCCTTATAAGGTACCTGCCCCTCAATGCCTTCAGGCACCAATTTATCGCTTGCTGCATCTTTTTGAAAATACCGGTCTGCAGACCCGCGTGCCATCGCCCCAAGACTGCCCATGCCGCGATACGACTTAAAAGACCTACCTTGATACAAGATCATTTCGCCTGGGCTTTCGTCGGTACCCGCGATCATCGAACCCACCATCGCACAGGACGCGCCTGCTGCAATCGCCTTGGCAAAATCACCAGAAAACTTGATACCGCCGTCAGCGATCACAGGAATATCACCCGCAGCGGCCGCGCAATCCATGATGGCCGTCAACTGTGGCACACCAACACCTGCAACCATGCGCGTCGTGCAAATCGACCCTGGTCCAATGCCGACTTTCACGGCGTCAGCGCCTGCCGCAATCAGCGCCTTAGCAGCAGCGCCCGTAGCGATGTTTCCAGCTACAATTTGCAATGTGCTCGACAGCTTTTTGGCACGCTCCACCGCTAGTGCTACACCTTCGGAATGGCCGTGCGCCGTATCGATAACAATCAGATCAACGCCCGCATCCACTAGCGCCTCCGTGCGCGCAAATCCCGCATCACCAACACCTGTCGCGGCAGCAACCCGCAAGCGACCAAGCTCGTCCATACATGCCATCGGGTTCAAAACGGCCTGCTCGCTGTCTTTCAACGTCAGCAATCCCGTCAGCTTGCCATCACCATCGGTGATCAGCAGCTTTTCAATCCGGCGGGCCTGCATCAACGAACGGGCCTCATCCAGATCGGCAGGTTCACGCAACATCGCAAGGTTTTTAGTCGACATCATCACGTGCACAGGCGTTGCGTCATCAGAGGCAAAACGCATGTCGCGGTTCGTGACAATCCCAACAACAAGGCCATCAGGACCAACCACAGGGAACCCCGTAACACGGTAGCGTTCCATCAACACCTTGGCGTCCGCCAGCGTTTGATTGGGGGTCAACGTGATTGGGTTATAAACTGTCCCAGACACGAAACGCTTTACCTGCCGGATTTCTAGCGCCTGCGCCTCGATGTCCAAATTCTTATGAACGACGCCGATGCCGCCGGCTTGGGCCATGGCAATTGCCATTTTGCCTTCGGTCACCGTATCCATTGCACTTGATAGCAGTGGAATGTTCATGGCAATCGACTTGGTAACATGGGTACTTGTATCAGCAGTCGTCGGCATAACCGACGATGCAGCAGGCACCAAAAGAACGTCATCAAAGGTAAGTGCTTCGCGAATTTCCATCAACCTGTCTCCTTGGGATGTGTGATCGTGTTGCGAACGTCATCTCGCACGGATATGCCCGCGACACTAGCCCCAAAATGCCGCTGTTAGGCGTACTTGTGACGGGTTCGGTCTTTCACCATGCGATCAATCCGGTAAGGTTGCGGTAACTCAATTGATAAGGCTTAAAATGAGCAACGATCCACTTGTGATTTTCACACCCTCCGGCAAGCGCGGCAACTTCCCCGTCGGCACACCAATCCTAACAGCAGCGCGGCAGCTCGGCGTGGACCTCGACAGCGTCTGCGGCGGACGCGGCATCTGCTCTAAGTGCCAAATCACACCGTCCTACGGCGAATTCTCAAAACATGGTGTGACAGTTCACGAAAACGCACTTTCGCCGTGGAACTCTGTCGAAGAACGTTATGACACGATCCGAGGTCTGCCCAAAGGCCGGCGCTTGGGCTGCCAAGCCACCGTACAAAACGACATCGTCGTCGACGTGCCGCCCGAAAGCCAAGTCCACAAACAAGTGGTCCGCAAACGCGCAGAGGCCCGCGACATCACGATGAACCCGTCAACGCGGTTGTATTACGTCGAAGTCCAAGAACCCGACATGCACGAACCGTCCGGCGATCTGGAACGACTTATCAAATCGTTGCGCAAAGACTGGGATCTACCCGAACTAGAAGCCGACCTTGGCGTGCTCAAATCCCTGCAACCCGCCCTGCGCAAAGGCGACTGGAAAGTCACCTGTGCTGTTCATTTGGGCGACGACACGTTCAGCCCGCGCATCATGCAAGTCTGGCCGGGGTACTATGAGGGCACAATCTATGGGCTCGCCGTTGACCTTGGCTCCACCACCATCGCGGCCCACCTGTGCGATCTGCAATCAGGCGATGTCGTCGCATCATCAGGCATCATGAACCCGCAAATCCGCTTCGGGGAAGACCTGATGAGCCGCGTCAGCTACGGCATGATGAACCCGAATGGCGCCGACGAGATGACCACTGCAGTGCGCGAGGGCATGAATGCGCTTTTCGTACAAATCGCGTCCGAGGCCGAGATTGACCGCGACTTGATCGTGGACGCTGTGTTTGTGTGCAACCCCGTGATGCACCACCTGTTCCTTGGGATCGACCCGTTCGAGTTGGGGCAAGCACCCTTTGCGCTGGCCACGTCAGAATCCCTATCGTTGCGGGCAATTGAGTTGGACCTAAACCTGCACCCATCCGCGCGGGTTTATCTGCTGCCATGTATCGCAGGGCACGTCGGCGCAGACGCAGCAGCCGTTGCCTTGTCCGAAGCCCCCGACAAATCCGAAGACCTCGTTTTGATCGTCGACGTCGGCACCAACGCCGAAATCCTACTGGGAAACAAAGAAAAGGTGCTGGCCTGCTCATCACCCACGGGTCCCGCATTCGAGGGCGCGCAGATCAGCAGCGGCCAACGGGCAGCCCCCGGCGCAATTGAGCGTGTCGAAATCGACCCGATCACAAAACTGCCGCGCTTTAAGGTGATCGGCTGCGATCTTTGGAACACCGAAGAAGGTTTTGCAAAAGAAACAGCCCGCACAGGCGTCACCGGTATCTGCGGCTCTGGCATCATCGAAATCGTCGCTGAAATGCGCATGGCGGGCATCGTCGATGCGCCCGGATTAATAGGATCAGCCGAACAGACCGGATCACCCAACTGCTTCCCCGAAGGACGCACCAATTCCTACCTTGTGTACGATGGCACCGCAGACGGCGGACCGCTGATCACTGTAACAAACGTGGACATCCGGCAAATCCAAATGGCCAAGGCGGCGCTTTATTCCGGCGCACGATTATTGATGGACAAATTCGAGGTCGACAGCGTTGACCGCGTCGTGCTTGCGGGCGCATTTGGGGCGCACATCAGCCCCAAACACGCGATGGTGCTCGGCATGATCCCAGACGCGCCGCTTGATAAGGTGACATCGGCAGGCAACGCGGCAGGCACAGGCGCACGAATCGCCCTTCTTAACCGCGACGCGCGCACCGAGATCGAGGCGACCGTACATGACATCCACAAAATCGAAACGGCGCTCGAGCCACGGTTCCAAGAACACTTTGTAAACGCCTCGGCGATCCCAAACGCGGTCGAACCCTTCCCGATCCTCAACTCAATCGTGACCCTCCCCGACGTGAACCACAACACAGGCGGTGGTGGTGAAGGCGGTGGCCGCAGACGCAGGCGCAAGCCAAGTGCTGAGTAAAAACAAATGACGGCGTAGCGCAACCAAACCCTTGATCTGATGCGCAGCGTCGCTATTGTACATGTCGTACTCTTTCATGTGTTGCATGGGATCATTCGTTTTGTTCCCCAACAGGACTTACCAGCGGTGCTGTCACGCTATCCACTCTGGATGAACTTCACATGGCAACTCTTTGGAGTTTATGTCATATTTATGGTTTCGGCATATCTACTCAGCCTCGGCCTGATACAGAATTTGGACCAAACCGGCACCATAGACATACGCTCATATTACATCCGCCGCGTGTCACGTATTATCCCGCTGTATTACGTCGCAATCATTATCTTTGCGGTCGCACAAAAAGACACACTCAGCGATGTTTTCTTGGCCGCAAGCTTTGTCCAATTCCTGCTCACAGGCAAGGCAATCGTGCCCGTTGGCAGGTCAATGGTATATCTGCCTGCCTGCAATCATCTGGGGCCTGATGCACCCAAAGCGCCCGATGCTATGGCTTTGCATCGCCATCGTTATCAGCCTCGCAGTCAGGTTTGTGGCACTGGCGGCACAAACCCTGTGATCAGGGGCCCTTGGGCCATGATTTCATGCAACATCATGGGCATCTATCTGTTTCACATGCCGCTTATTCTCGTCGGGGCCATCGTCGCATTTCGCAGCACTCAACCCGATGCATTGGCACACGCAACCGTCTGGCAAGTGTGGGGCGTCTTCGCCGTCGCAACGTTGCTCAGCTTGGGCCTGTCCGCAGTCCTCAACCGGTTTATCGAAGCGCCAATTCAAATGGCATTGCGCCGTAAAATGGACCTTTGATCGCTTGACCAATACGCAGCACGGCAGTTATCAAGGCGGCACTGCGGGTATGGTGAAAAGGTATCACGAAAGCTTCCCAAGCTTCAGTTACGAGTTCGATTCTCGTTACCCGCTCCAGCTTCATCCGAAAATACGGCGTGCTGCCGCTAAACTTTAGACCCCGTGGGCCTGCAAAAAATCAACCAATCCAACCGTTGATCCATCTTTTCCAGCAGCGGACTGCGTACCCTCGACAACTGGCTGCAGCGCCGTGGCCAATTCCTTGCCCAACTCGACGCCCCATTGGTCATATGAATTTAGGCCTAAGACAACGCCCTCAACAAACACGCGGTGTTCATAAAGCGTAATCAATTGCCCCAAAACAAACGGGGTCAACCGAGGATAGGCAAGCGTAACCGACGGGCGGTTCCCCGGAAATATACGATGGCGGGCTTGGCGTTCCAATTCATCGCCTTCGAAATTATCAGCAACTTTTGAACGCGCCTCATCCAAATCACGACCCTTCATTAGCGCCTGTGATTGGGCCAAACAATTGGCGACAAGCAACTGGTGTTGATGATGCAACGCATCTTCATGGCCACGGGCCGCGACCAAAAACTCACAGGGAACCACGCGGGTGCCTTGGTGGATCAATTGGTAAAACGCGTGCTGACCGTTGGTTCCAGGCTCGCCCCAAACAACAGGACCAGAATGTACCGGCAAATCAGCACCATCCATGCTGACACCCTTGCCATTGCTTTCCATCTCAAGTTGTTGAAGATAGGCAGGTAAGCGGCTGAGATTGTTATCATAAGGCAGAACAGCGCGGGTTGTATAGCCACAGACCTGATTGTGCCAAATCCCGACCACCGCAAGCAGCGCAGGCAGGTTTTCAGACCATTCTGCATTGCGGAAATGCACGTCCATCGCCTGCGCACCGCGTAAAAACGCATGAAATGCATCGCGACCAATAGCAACCATCAGCGACAGGCCAATCGGCCCCCACATAGAATAACGACCACCAACCCAGTCCTCAAAACCAAACACGCGCGACGGATCAATGCCGAATTCAGCAGTCTTATCCGCAGCCGTCGACAGCGCGACAAATTGGGCACCAACATTCGTTACCTTTTGCGACATCCACGCACGTGCGGTGCGGGCATTCGTCATGGTTTCAATCGTCGTAAACGTCTTTGACGCAACAATCACCAAGGTCGTCGTCGGATCACAAGACCGCAGCACTTGGGCGATATCCGCAGGATCGACGTTTGATACAAAATGGCAGCGCGGCCCGTCATGATATGGGGCCATCGCAAGCACGCCCATCGCAGGGCCAAGGTCAGATCCGCCGATCCCGATATTCACGACATCCGTGATGCGGCCACCCTGCCCTGCATAAGCACCAGACCGAACAGCCTCAGCAAACTCACCCATGCGGGCTAGCGTCGCCAACACATCTGGCATGACATCAGCACCGTCCACCGCAACAGGTCCACCATCCAGATTGCGCAACGCTGTGTGCAGCACGGCACGGCCTTCGGTTTCGTTGATCGGGGCGCCTGTGAACATCGCATCGCGTTTGGCCGCAACGCCAGTTTGGTTCAGCAGATCAAGCAATAACGCACGGCCATCCGCATCAATATTCGTCTTGGCATAATCCAACCGCATATCGCCAGCGGTTGCCGAAAAATCAGCAGCGCGGCCAGTGTCGAGCATGGTCTCGAACCGACGGTCCGAAACGGCAGCGTGATGCGCCTTAAGTGTAGTCCACATGGTTTAGGTCCTTGCCCAATGCACAGTTGATCCAGAAAGCACGGCAGCCACAGGCGCCTCATGCGGTTTTAGATGGCGGGCCTTATCCAATGCGGCGCGTTTCTCGTCACCGATGATGACAATATGACGACACATCGCACCCTTTAGGACCTTGGCCGACAAGGTGATCCGTGGCTCTGGCGCACCGGGGGCACGCATGGCCACCAAGTTATCACTGCCGTTTAACGCAGCATCCAACTGATCGGCCTCTGGGAAAATACTGGCCGTGTGCATATCCGCGCCCATGCCCAGCAACATGACCGAAATCGGCAACAGCGGATCAAGGGCGGCGGCCAAAGACGGCAACTTATCTTCCGGCGTCGGTGCATCGGCGTAAAGCGGGATCAGCGTCGCAGACGCGGCCTTATCAACCAACAAACGTTCACGCAGCAGACGGGTGTTCGAGCGGTCCGACGTTTCTGGCACCCAGCGTTCATCGGTCAGCATCACGTCAATCCGGTCCCAGCCCAGATCAACGGCGCTCAGCGTGTCAAACACAGGTCCGGGCGTCGTGCCCCCAGGTACGGCAAACGAAACACGATCATGGGTCAGCAATGCATTTTCCAAATCGCCCGCCAACTGGTTGGCAAGGTCGATCATCATCAGCTCGGCGTCGGGATATTCTTTGAAATCCATCGTATTTGGTCCTTCAAAAAGTGACTTATGTAAAACTTATGCGAAACTTATGCGAAACATATAGCAGTTTTAGACCTTCAGGTCACGCCAGCGGCGCCCGTCACGGTGCAACAACATCTGCGCATCTTCGGGTCCGGTCGATCCTGCTTCATAGGTTTTGGGCACGTCATTACGGGCCTCCCAACCTTGGATCAACGGGTCGGTCCACGCCCACGCAGCCTCGACTTCATCGCCGCGCATAAACAATGTTTGGCTGCCGCGAATGACGTCCATGATCAACCGCTCGTAAGCATCTGTGACGTCCTCAGCAACATCGCCCAAAGCCTCGGCAAACGTCATATCTAGCGGCACATCAATCAGGCGCATGCCCCCCGGTCCGGGTTCTTTGATCGTGACTTGCAGGTCCATGCCCTCGTTTGGCTGAAGTCGGATCGCAAGGATATTGCGGTGACGTTTTTCGTCGCCCTCAAAAATGGAATGGCCTAAGTCTTTGAACACAACTGCAATTTCGGACACACGGGATTTCATCCGCTTGCCTGTGCGCAAATAGAATGGCACGCCAGCCCACCGCCAATTGTTGATATGACACCGCATAGCGATAAAGCTTTCGGTGAAACTGCGTGAGTTTTCAGCGTCTTGGCGGTATCCGTCACCGTCCTTACCTGCCTCGTACTGACCGCGCACAATGTGATGCGAGTCTACGTCTTGCAGGGCGCGAATAACTTTCAACTTTTCGTCGCGGACCTCATCGGCACCAAACTGGCTCGGCGGCTCCATCGCGATTAAACACAGCAATTGCATTAAGTGGTTCTGCACCATATCGCGCATCGCACCAGAGCGATCATAATACGCCCCGCGCCCATCAACACCCACGGTTTCAGCCACGGTAATTTGAATGTGATCAACATAGTGATTGTTCCAAAGTGGCTCAAACAAAACGTTCCCAAACCGCACAGCCATCAAGTTCTGAACGGTCTCTTTTCCAAGATAATGATCAATGCGGTAGATCTGTTTTTCGTCAAAGTGGTCGGCCAAAGATTTGTTCAGTGCCTTAGCTGTTTCAAGGTCGCGGCCAAACGGTTTTTCGACTACAATGCGGCTCTTCTCTGTCGCGATGTCATGGCTGTGCAAACGCGCGGCGAGATCGCCAAAAAGGCTCGGTGCAACCGAAAAATAAAACGCCTGAACAACGTCGCGGCGTACCATTCCTGCAAGGGCTTTCCAGCCAGCCTCACCCTTGGCGTCAATTGGGGTATAATCCAACTGTTCCAGAAACTTAGCGAGACAATCAACGTCTTCTTTTTCGGTTCCACCAAACTCTAGGATCGCGTCTTTGATCATTTTGCGATACCCAGCCGCGTCCAGATCGGACCGCGCCGCACCTATAATCCGTGCATCAGCAGGCATTTGCCCCGAAAGGAACCGACGGAACAAACCGGGCAGAATTTTGCGGCGTGCGAGATCACCAGTGCCACCAAAAATGACAAGATCAAATGTCTCGACAGGAATTACGCGAGAGGCCATATTATGCTCCGAATTATTGTTAGCGCTAACGACAACTGACTACGCCGTGGTTCCCGGAAAGTCTAGCACGTGGTTATTATCAATTGGAAACATGTGCAGTCGTTTTCATTTTAAACCGCATAGCCCTGTTGGGTCCGAAGCTTGTACAGATGGAGCGTTTCTTCGCGCGGCCATTCTGCCGAAGAGAAAACAATGCCGTCCTCCCAAAACTCCGCTGGATGCCACGCGCTTCGCTGTTTACGTCGTTCGGTCATGTGGTCAATTATTTTGTCACGCATAATCCGTTGCCGCGCAAGCGTTTGCGCGTCGTCCAATCGATTGTTCAGCTCGTAAGGGTCGTCATCAAGGCAGTAAAGTTCGTCGTCGTCACCCCAAACCGAAACATATTTCCACCCATCCAGATACAGAATTTTCTGAAAGCTGATATCGCCGGAATGGCCAAAGTGATCGCAAATAAGACTGTCGCGTGCATGGCTTTTATCAACGATTCCAACCAAGCTGGTCCCGTCCATTGGTAAGGGATGTTGGTCATCTTTTACGCCAGCCACATCCAGCATAGTCGCCGTCACGTCAAGCAAGCTAACGGGAGTTTCAACCTTGGTACCTGCCGGAATTTTGGCTGGATAGCGCACAACCAAAGGAATCCGGCCGACTTCTTCAGTGAAGGACGAATATTTATCCCAGCCCGCGCCGTGGGCCGCGATACCATCACCATGATCTGCCGTCACAATAAAGATCGTGTTATCCGCAAGACCAGTGTCATCTAGACACGCTGCGATCCGGCCAATTGCGGCGTCAGTTTGTAGCCCCGATGCATAACAACGGGCCAGCACGGTCTGCCACGTCTCCCAATCCGGCCAGCGCTCGAACGCACGATGCTGGCACCGCAAATCCCGTTGCACACGGTATCGCCATGGCTTGTCTGAAAGGTCTTCGTCAAAGCTTGGGTATTTAGGAATATCCGCAGGATTTATAAGATCGGCAAATGCCGCGCTGGGATAATACGGATGATGCGGCCCCCACATGCTTATGACCATTGAAAATGGTTGCTCTTGGCCTTGCAATGACCTGAGCCTGTCACAGGCAAGGTTGGCTACAAAAAACTGTTCGTTCACCTCTGGTGACCCGAGCAAAACCCCAGCCCCATCCATGTAATCCCATGGTTCGGCGGGGTCCATCAACACCTCGGTCCCACTAAGTTCTGGCTGCAACAGGTGGTGTTCAATTTTGCATTTCGGGTGATCTTCGCCAATCCGCGATAGGTAATCTTTGTAGGCATCACAGGCATACAGATTGCCGTATTCAGGAAGGCTCCACCCCTTTAATCCATAGTCGGCAGCAGTCTTATCGACCCCGCAGTGCCATTTTCCAAAGTAGTGATTGTCATAGCCTGCGCGCGTCAGATGCTGCGCATAAAGAATTTCATCGTCGCGAAATTCTTGCCGATTGTACGGGATGGGATATTCGGAATTCCACCGCATCCCGTGCTTGTCAGGGCGCTTGCCTGTCAGAAAACTTGCGCGCGACGGCGTGCAAACCGGCGTAATTGCGTAGGCACGATCAAACCAAGCCCCTTGCGCGGCAATCTTTTCAAGATGCGGCCAACGATAGGGAAATCGGTCGTTCCCGTAATGACCTGAAAAAGCAACGTGATCAGCCAGAATAACGACTATGTTTGGGCGGTCTGACATCGGGGTTGAATGACCTTCAAAATGGGGTGCTGTATGAACCCAGAAACCACCTATCTATGTGCTACGTCAAGTATGGTTTCGCTCGCGGATATCCAAACAATTTGCATAGTATTATGCTTCTAACTCGGCATCCCAATAGAGAAAGTCCATCCAGCTTACATGAAGGTGGTTAGGCGGAAATTTACGCCCAACATTATGCAATGCCGACGCCTCTGGCTGCCGTGGTGGTTGGCGCAAAAACAGCCCTGCTTGCCGCAACGACTTTGACCCTTTGCGCAGGTTACACGGGCTGCACGCTGCAACAACGTTTTGCCAGCGGGTCACGCCGCCTGACGCACGCGGGATTACATGGTCAAACGTCAAATCCCCTTTGGCACCGCAATACTGGCAGCAAAATTCGTCGCGCAGAAACAAATTAAAGCGCGTGAAGGCCACACGCTTTTGAGGTTTTACATAGTCCTTCAGCACCACAACGCTTGGTATGCGGATCGTGGTCGACGGGCTGCGCGCCACATCATCGTACTGCGCCACAATATCGACCCGATCAAGCCACGCCGCTTTGACCGCATCTTGCCAAGGCCACAGTGACAGCGGAAAATAGGACAAGGGCCTATAATCCGCATTTAATACCAGCGCAGGTTTGTGATTTAGCACGCCGGGTGTGCGTATAAACTCTGTTCGGAAATCAGCCTCAATCACGTCGATACCACCCCCTACCCTGATCCATCAGCGCAGAGCGGGAGCCCCGCTCCGGCCGCTTAAGCAAAACTATATATAGCGATTACCAAAGGGCAACCCCTACATCAGGGAGCGATTAGTAGCCCAACCGTTCGCGCATGAACGCAAGAGACACTTCCAAACCGTCGGGCGCAATGCCGTGGGCGGTGCCCTGCATAATATGGGCGTAGACCTCTTTCCAGCCAGCATCTTCCAATGCTTGCGCAGCCTCTGGTAACGATTGTGGCGGGACTACATCGTCTTGGTCCCCGTGGATCAACAAGACGGGTGGCTTGCACAGCGCCTCGTCTTTCAACGCATCCGGCTCCAACAAGCGGCCAGAAATCGCGACGATGCCCGCAACAGGGTCTTCGCGGCGCGGCAATACCTGCAGCGCCATCATCGTGCCTTGGCTGAAACCCAAAACGATGACTTGTTCGGGCAGCAGGTCTTCGTCGACCATAACGCCGTCCAAGAATGCATTCAGATCATCGGAGGCACGCATGATGCCGGCGCGCGATTCCTCTTCAGACGATCCGTCAATCCAAGGGATCGGAAACCACTGAAAGCCCATAGGCGATCCTGCGCAATCCTCTGGCGCGTCTGGCGACATGAACATCGTGTCTGGCAGGTGTTCAGCCAACGGATCAGCGAGCCCTAAAAGATCAGCGCCGTTGGCACCGTAGCCATGTAGAAAAATCACACAAGACCGTGTTTCGCCTGAAAATGCGTCTTTGCGCCCCGCGTTAAGTGCCCGTGTCATATGATGCCGTCCTTTTGTTTTGTTGACGCGTAATAGGCCCAGAACAATCGCGCTGCAACCGACCGCCACGGCGACCATGCATCTGCCATTTTGCGCAGGGTACGCTCGTTGGGCCGCTCAGGCAGGTCAAAAAGCAATTTTGCTGCTTCTTGGATGGCCAAATCACCGGGCGCAAAGACGTCTGCGCGCCCAAGCGAGAACATCGTATAGACTTCGGCTGTCCACATCCCGATGCCTTTGACGGCGCAAAGTGTTTTGATCACGCGGTCGGTCGGTAAATGATGCAGCCCGTCGAAATTGATGTCCGCCTCGGCAAGTGCATGAGCATATCGGGCCTTTTGTTGGGACAGGCCAAGCCCGCGCAAACCATCCTGCGTCGCTGATCTCACTGCCAATGGGGTCGTCATGTTAGCCGCTTGCAGTTTAGACCAAAGCGCGTTGGCTGAAGCCACACTCACCTGTTGCCCAAGGATAATATGCAAAAGCGGACTGAACCCATCAGGTTTCAACCGCAGCGGTAATGGCGACAACAGGGGCAGGATCGTGGCAAAGCTCGGCTCGATCTGTGCCAGCCAATCGGCGCCCTCATCCAGACATGCAGGTCCCACAATGATCCGGTCCGTCACAGGGATTGCGCCCATGTTAAAGCATCCACCGGATTATTTACGCGCATAGCCATGGGGCTGGCAGGTCGCGCAATCATCAAGACCGGAATACCGAGTTCTCTTGCTGCGGTTAGTTTGGTCGCACTCGCGTCCCCGCCCGCATTTTTCACGACAATCCAGTCGATCCCAAGCTGCGCAAAAATCAACTTTTCGCGCGCCACTGGAAATGGGGGCCTTCCTATCAAAAACTCGCCGCCTTCAAACGGGAATGGAGCGGTTGGCGGATCAATCTGGCGACAAATCACGCGACATCCAATAAGCCCCGAAAATCGGTCCAGCGTTTGCCGCCCTGTACCTAAAAACACAGTGGATCCCTTGGGGATTAGTGCCGCGGCGTCTTCTTCGCGTGCGATTTCTGTCCAATCGTCACCCGCCTGTGTAACCCAGGGCGCGCGCAGAACATGCAGATATGGCAAGCCGATCTCGGCGCATATCTTAGCCGTCCTATTTGTTATTTGCGTTGCATAAGGATGGGTCGCATCGATGACCGCGCGGATACCAGCGTTAGCCAGATACCGACGAAACCCGTCTGCGCCGCCAAATCCGCCAATGCGCATCGCAATATCAAGTTGCTTTGGCGCCCGTGTCGCCCCTGCAAGTGACGCTATTGCTGGTAAATTTAGCGCCGCAAGCCCCGTTGCTATTTCTTTGGCTTCACCCGAACCCGCAAGCAGCAAAATGGTCATGCGCCTGCCCTTGCCAAAACGGTACCTGCCCTATCGATGATCACGATGTCATAGGACGGGCCACCGAAACGCTTATTCAACTGCATCAGCGCGCGGTCAGCCACAACTTGCGCTAATGCGGGGTGCCGTGTCACAGCTTCAAGTGCGGTATTGCAGTCAGCCAAGTCTGGCTCACCTAACCAGTCGGCAAGCATCGAAAAATCAACCTGTGACCGGCCAGAGTGCAAGTCGATCGCCCCCTGCGCAAGCTTGGTAATTTTGCCAATTCCGCCGCCGATAGTCATTTTATCGATCGGATGTCGTACAAGGTATTTCAGCAGCCCACCTGCAAAATCGCCCATATCCAGCATCGCATAATCAGCCAAACCGTATAGCGCCTGCACCGTGGCCTCGCTTGTTGACCCCGTGCAACCCGCGACATGGGTGATCCCATTGGCGCGCGCTACATCTATACCGCGATGAATGGACGCTATCCAAGCGGCACATGAAAATGGCCGAACAATACCAGTTGTGCCCAACACGGACAGGCCACCGACAATCCCAAGCCGCGGGTTCCACGTTTTCAATGCCAGCTCCGCACCATTGGGCACCGATACTGTGATTGTCACATCTGGCGTTTTGCCATAAATGGCTGCCGCTTCGGCGACGGCTTCGTCCATCATTAAACGCGGGACTGGGTTGATCGCAGGTTCACCCACCCCAATCGGCAGCCCTGCTTTGGTCACCGTTCCAATGCCAATACCAGCGCGGAACACAACGCCGCCATCCGATGCCGCAACCCGCACAATAATCAACGCACAATGCGTAACATCAGGATCGTCGCCAGCATCTTTGATAATGCCAACTTCGGCCCAACCGTCACCTGCAGCTGTATGCTCAATCGCGAATGTCGGCGTCTCGCCCTTTGGTAAAGTGATCATCACGTCATCCGGAAACGCGCCGCCCCAAAGGCGCGCCAAGGCCGCCTTTGTCGCGGCAGTCGCACACGCACCTGTGGTCCAGCCACGGCGCAATTTGGGGATCGGTGTCTGTGTCATCTGAAATGGACTATAGGAACCAAACTCGATGCCGCCAATCCGCAATCAGGCGTCGTTTGACAGCTTTTCAAAGAAAGGCTTTCGGGGCATAAGACCGATATGACACATAACGTCCCACTCCCCGCCCATGCATGGCCCACGCTTCAACCCGGTTGGGTCTGGCTTTGCGGTGCAGGTCCGGGTGATCCGGGTTTGCTGACACTGCACGCAGTAAATGCACTGCGCCAAGCGGATGTGGTGATTTACGATGCACTTGTGCAAGAGGCCATTCTGGAATGGGCCCCACAAGCCGAACATATATTCGCTGGAAAGCGCGGCGGCAAACCATCCGCCAAGCAGCGCGATATTTCTTTGCGGTTGGTTGATCTGGCCCGTGAAGGGAAAAAGGTTCTACGTCTAAAAGGCGGCGATCCATTTGTTTTTGGCCGTGGCGGCGAAGAGGCTCAAACCCTCGTGCAACATGGCATTCCTGTGCGGATCATCCCTGGTATATCTGCGGGAATCGGCGGGCTGGCCTATGCTGGCATTCCTGTCACCCACCGCGATGTAAACCAGTCAGTCACGTTTGTGACGGGCCACGACCAGTCCGGCAATACGCCGGGCTCGCTTGACTGGGTATCTATATCCAAAGGTAGCCAAGTCTTGGTGATCTATATGGGCATGAAGCATATCGCCCAGATATCTGCCAAACTTATCGCTGCAGGTCGCCCAATGTCGGAACCCGTTGCTGTCGTGACCACGGCAACGACGGTTGATCAGCGGGTTTTAGAGACCACTCTGGGCACAATTGTTGCAGATATCGCCAATGCAGGTATGGAACCGCCTGCTATCATTTGCGTTGGTCAGTCGGTTTTGATGCGCCAAGTTTTAGACTGGCAAGGTCAAGCAGCTGGTGTTGCGCCCCGTAATATGGACCCACTTGGCCGTGGTCGTCCTGCCGAATCTGCCTAATGCGCTTTGTGATCGCCGCCCCTGCATCCGGATGCGGTAAGACAACCGTTACACTTGGATTGCTGCGCGCATTTTCCCAAGATGGCATGGCTGTATCTGGCGCGAAATCTGGACCTGATTATATCGATCCACGGTTTCACGAGGCGGCCTGCGGGCAACCATGTCTCAATCTCGACGCATGGGCGATGACACCCGCGCGCATTTGCGGACTGGCCGCCCAAGGCAACCTGATTATCGAAGGGGCGATGGGACTATTTGATGGCGCACCACCAAACGGCAAAGGTGCTTGCGCTGATCTAGCACGCATTTTGAACATTCCCGTTGTTCTTGTTGTCGATGCAGGCCGCATGGCCCAATCTGTTGCCCCAACGGTTCAGGGCTTTATGCAATTTGACCCAACCGTACCGATTGCAGGCGTCATCTTGAATAACGTCGGCTCTGACCGCCATGATGTCATGTTGCGCGCGGCTTTGGCCAATATTGACGTGAAGGTATTTGGGACAATCAAGCGCGACGCTGCTTTGCGGATGCCATCGCGACATTTGGGGTTGATTCAGGCGCAAGAATGCACTGGCCTTGACGCGTTTTTAGATCTTGCTGCGGACGCCGTGCACGCCGGCATTGAGATGGACGCATTGCGTGCCGTTGGGGCACAGACACCCTTTGTTGCAAACCGCCCAATCCCTTGCCCAGCAACCCGCATTGCGGTAGCTCAAGACGCTGCATTTGCATTCACATACCCGCATCTTCTGGCCGATTGGCACGCATCTGGCGCCAGCATTGAAACCTTTTCGCCGCTCAATAATGATCCGGTCCCGATGGCTGATTTGGTCTATTTGCCAGGCGGATACCCCGAGCTTTATGCGGGCCAATTGGCTGGAAACACGTTATTCATGCAAAGCCTTATAAGGGCTTCGCAATCGACTGATATCTATGGAGAATGTGGAGGTTATATGACGTTAGGCAACTCCCTTACAGACGCAGAAGGCATACAACATAAGATGGCAGGCTTGCTTGACCTTGGGACGTCTTTTGCGCAGCGGAAGCTACACTTAGGGTACCGTAAGGTCGCTGCATACGCTGGCCCGTTTAAAGGCGGTTGGAATGCGCATGAATTCCACTACGCGACGACAATGTATGCAAAAGGCGAACCGTTGTTCGCCGCATCCGACGCAATAGGCACAAACCTGCCTGATATGGGCTTGCGCAACGGTCGCGTATCGGGATCGTTTGCACATATAATCGACGCTGCCTGAAAAACTCATTGCGAGTCTGGAAATGCCGGATTACCGATTGTCACATGACTGATATGATTGATGACCGTCGCGCCAAGCGCAATGTCGCCGTCCTTGTTGCAGCACAAGCGATTTTAGGCGCGCAAATGCCGATGATATTTGTGATCGGCGGCTTGGCTGGGGGCATGTTGGCAACCAACATCTGCCTCGCGACGTTGCCCATTTCGTTCATTGTGTTTGGATCAATGATCACGGCGCCTTGGCTTAGCCCGCTGATGCAGCGGCACGGACGGCGATTTGGCTTTGTCATAGGCGCAACGGCGGGCGCTGTCGGCGCTCTCGTTGCTGCTTATGGGCTTTATGTCGGATCATTTGGCATCTTGCTTGCCGGATCACTGATCACTGGCATATATATGTCGGCCCAAGGTTTTTATAGGTTTGCCGCAACTGACACCGCATCAGAAGCATTTCGCCCCAAAGCGATTTCATATGTGATGGCGGGCGGGCTGATCTCTGCAATCATTGGCCCACAGCTGAACAAGCTCGTACAAGACGCATTTGTCGTGCCATTCTTGGGCACCTATTTGGCCGTGGCCGCGTTGAACATTTTTGGCATGATGCTGTTTTTCTGGCTGGACCTGCCCAAAGGCAGCAAAGATACACCTATCGCTGCAAACGCACCCAAAGCACGGACCCGCTTGGAATTACTGCGCGATCCGCGTGTTGTCGTCGCGATCATCTGTGCGATGGTCACTTATTCATTGATGAACCTCGTGATGACTTCCACCCCTTTGGCCGTTGTCGGCTGTGGGTTCACAAAAAACAACGCCAACGACATCGTGTCGGCGCATGTGTTGGCCATGTTTGCTCCGTCCTTCTTTACCGGCCATTTGATTACCCGTTTTGGCGTCGAAAAGATCATCGCCGCCGGCCTTGTGATCCTAATGGGCGCTGGAATCGTGGCCTTATCGGGTGTGGCATTGGGTAACTTCTATGTCACGCTTATCCTGCTTGGACTGGGCTGGAACTTTGGCTTTATCGGTGCCACCACCATGCTGGCCAGCGCGCATGCCCCGCATGAACGCGGTGTGGTGCAGGGCATGAACGATATGATCGTATTTGGCATGGTCACCGTCGCATCCCTTGCGTCTGGTGGCCTAATGAACTGTTCGGGTGGAACCGCCGTAGAGGGCTGGACGGCCGTAAACCTAGCGATGGTCCCATTCTTGGTGCTGGCAGGTGGCGCGCTTATCTGGCTGACAACGCGGCCGAAATTAGCCTAACAGCGCAATCCGAGCAAGACGCGTTGCCTGCCGAAGTGGGCCCAATCCAAGTGCGCCGCTTGCTACACGAGACGGGTCCGCAATGGCTTGCCTCAAAATAGGCCCTGCCTGAAAGCCTGACAATTTGATGGCTTTTGGTGCAACACCGCGCGTTAACGCCGCCAAACCGTCCTGTGCAAGGGCTTTGACGCCCGCAGACGTCCCGTCGACCAGTGGTTTGCGACCACGGTCCTCAAGATCAGGTATGGCACGTAAAAGGTTGGCGACCCCGACGCCATAACCAAATGCACGGACGCCAGTTTCATTTGTATCACCAAGCAGGCGTGCGGCCGTCCACATCAACGCGCCCGAGGTCGCATCGATATATTCGTCCAGATGGGACCGGTCTTCAAACGCATCCTTGTAGACGTCCCATCGCCGTGCTGCGACCAAATTGTCAAGGGTTTTAGCCGCTTCCGGATCAAGAACATCTGCCAACGCATCGACGACTTCATGCTTGCGCACGGTGCCGCCTGCGCAAATCTCCTCCAACGCGTCGCGCCACCACTGCAATCGCATTTCGGCGATCATCGCCTCTTGTGTGACCCACGGGGCGCGCGTGACTTCGACGTTGAACGCATAGATTGGGAACAAAATGCGGCGAGCGGCAACAGGTGCGGCCATCGTAGCCCTAAATCGGTCTGGATCACTGCGTTCAACAAGTGCAGCGCAGGCGTTCAGGCTCATCTGTCAGTGGCCCCATCGCGGATCAATTTCCAGTTTACAGCATCAACAAGTGCATCAAACGACGCATCCACGATGTTGGCAGACGCGCCCACAGTGGACCAGCGGCGGCCCTGCCCGTCTTCGCTGTCGATAATGACGCGGGTAACCGCCTCTGTGCCGCCATTCGTGATACGGACCTTAAAGTCGACCAAATGCATGTCAGCGATTAGGTCTTGGTATGGTCCCAAATCCTTAGCCAAAGCACGCCATAGCGCGTTAACAGGACCACGGTCCTTGCCGTCTGGTCCTTGGCTTTCTGACACATTCAGCATCTTTTTGCCGTTTACTTTGACCACGACGACAGCTTCTGACAGCGACACCATTTGGTTGCGTTTGTTGCGGCGGCGTTCAACGGACACACGGTAGCGTTTCACCTCAAAGAACGTGGGCATAAGGCCAAGCTCGACGCGTGCAAGCAGTTCAAAACTTGCTTGCGCCGTGTCGTAGGAATAACCGCGTGCTTCCATATCTTTGATCCGGTCAAGTATACGGATCAGTGCGGGATCACCCTTTTCGACCGCGAGCCCCGCTTGGATCAGGCGCTGGCGCAAGTTCGATTGACCCGCCTGATTGGACATTGGCACAATGCGGCTATTGCCGACAGTTGCAGGGTCGATATGTTCATAGGTTGTGGGGTCTTTGGCAATTGCACTGGCGTGTAATCCGGCCTTATGGGCAAAGGCAGACGCCCCAACGTAAGCAGCCTGCTTGGCAGGCACGCGATTCAAAATGTCATCAAGCGACCGCGATAACTTACGCAGGCCCGTCAACGCATCAAGGGTCACCCCTGTTTCGAACTGGCTTACAAACGGTTCTTTGAGCAATAGTGTCGGAATGATTGTCGTCAGGTTTGCGTTGCCACAGCGTTCACCAAGACCGTTTAGCGTACCTTGTATTTGGCGCGCACCAGCCATTATGGCAGCAAGGGAATTTGCAACTGCGTTTTCGGTATCGTTATGGGTGTGGATGCCCACGTGGGACCCGGGTATACCGCTATTGATCACCGCTTTGACTATGGCCGATATTTCGTGCGGCAACGTCCCTCCATTGGTGTCGCACAGCACAATCCAACGGGCACCAGCTTCATATGCGGCATGCACCGCCTCAAGCGTGTAGGCCGGATTTGATTTGTAACCATCAAAGAAATGTTCGGCGTCAAACAGCGCCTCACGACCCTCGGCCACCAGATGTGCAAAGCTGGCCGACAGGTTTTCGATATTTTCTGCCAGCGTAATCCCGAGCGCAGTCGTGACATGGAATTCGTGGCTCTTGCCAACCAAACAGACAGCGGGTGTGTTCGCGTTCATTACGGCGGCCAGCACATCGTCATTGCCAGCAGACCGACCAGACCGCTTAGTCATACCAAAGGCGGTCATGGTCGCGCGTGTTTTTGGAGCTGCATCAAAGAAATCAGAATCCGTCGGGTTTGCCCCCGGCCAGCCACCTTCGATATAGTCGACCCCAAGATCATCCAACATCGTTGCGATCTGCTGCTTTTCAGATGTTGAAAACTGCACACCTTGGGTTTGTTGCCCGTCGCGAAGTGTGGTGTCGAACAGGTAAAGCGGTTCTTTGGTCATCACACATCCCCCAGTTTGGCCGCGTCGAAATCAGGGCCCGGTGCCCATGTCGCCTGCCCACCCACATCGGTCACTTGCACGCCTGCTGCATTCAGGATGTCGCGGACCTCATCCGCCAGACCCCAGTCTTTTGACGCACGTGCCGATGCTCGCGTGGCCAAAAGCGCATCGACCCTCACTGCAACAGCCGGAGCCACATCAGCACCGCCCTCGGCCCCATCAAACATAGGGATATCTGACCAGTTGTTCACAAGACCAAGCATTTCCATACCGTGCGCAAAGCCAGCTAGCGTCGCAGCAGTTTTATTTTTGGCCAGTACATGAAGCCGTGAAATAGCGCCAGACGTGTTTAGGTCATTGGCCAGCACGCCAACAAATTCAGCGTCCGCTTTCCACTTTCCCTCCAGCTTAAGCGCCTTGATTAATGCAGGATTAAACCCGTGTCCTTGCAAAATACCGTACCATTTACGCAAAGCATTTTCAGATTCGCCTTTCTTTTTGTCGGTCCAGTCCATCGGCTTGCCGTAATGCGTACCAAGCATAACCAACCGGATCACCATGCCATGCACGCCCTGGTTCAACAGATCACGCACAGTAAAGAAATTGCCCAAGGATTTGGACATCTTCTTACCCTCAACCTGCAACATTTCATTGTGCAGCCAGACATTTGCGAAATCGTGACCAGCGCAAGTTGACTGCGCAATCTCGTTTTCGTGGTGAGGGAATTGCAGATCGTTTCCGCCGCCATGGATGTCAAACGACGGGCCCAACAAGTCCAGCGCCATCGCAGAACATTCGATATGCCAGCCCGGACGGCCGTACCCCCAAGGGCTTTCCCAGCCTGGCTGACCATCACCAGACGGTTTCCATAGCACAAAATCCATTGGATTACGTTTATAAGGGGCCACTTCAACGCGCGCGCCAGCGATCATGTCATCGATTGATCGACCAGACAGCGCGCCATAGTCTTCATAGCTTTCGACGGCGAAAAGCACATGACCTTCGGCGACATATGCATGCCCCTTTTTAATCAGGTCGTCTGTCATCGTGATCATCTGCGCGATATACTGTGTCGCACGCGGCTCGTGCGTTGGGCGTAGCGCGCCAAGCGCGTCCATATCCTCGTGATACCAACCTATCGTCTCGGCAGTAATATCGCCAATATCGCGACCACTGGCAGCTGCACGGGCGTTGATCTTATCATCAACATCTGTGAAGTTTCGCACGTAAGTTACTGTTTTTTTGTTATATCTATGCCGCAGCAAGCGGAACAGCACGTCAAACATCAGCACATTACGGGCATTGCCCAAATGCGCACGGTCGTACACCGTCGGTCCGCACAGATACATCCGTACGTTTTTTGGATCAATCGGTACAAAGTCTTCTTTGCGACGTGTCTTTGTGTTGTGCAGTCGGATTTGGGTCATGGTGCCTCGCGCAGGTGATGCCTGCGGGCTTAACAACTTCTTACTTCATATGAAACGTGAAAGAGCAGCCCGCGACGAATGTCAGACGGTAATAATGCAGCAAATAATGATGCGTATGCTTTTCATAGCTGTTTCGTAGCAGCGAACAGGTCAGCCGTCCAGCATTTCCGACAGTTTTTTCAATGTATTCATGTTGCGGGCCGTCATTGGCGCATGGCCCATTGTAGCGGTCAAAGCATTGGCCAGCTTGGATTTTCCAATCCCCTGCGGTGTATGGAGCCAGACAATATTGTGATAAACTTCAATGGCTTCCCCGCCGACCTTCAACTTATTTATATGATCCCAATTGGGACTAGGAACAGTAAAACAGAAAAATCCGTGCACGCCTTTGCCGTTGGTTCCGGCATACGGGCAGGTTTTGACCAACTTTTGAAACGCGCCCGCCTCAGTCACGGACACCAAGACCTCAAATCCGAACTTGGCATTTATCGCCGCGCCTAGTTCTGTTGCCAAGGTCGTGGAATCGCCAGTAGCGTCAAAAATCAGATTGCCCGACGCGATGTATGTCCTTGGCGTGCTTTCAGGCCACAACCCCAAGCAGACCTCTACCAAACTGGCCATTGGCAGTTTTTTCTGGCCGCCCACATTAATCCCGCGCAAAAGCGCCACCCACGTCGTCATGATTGCAAATCCTATCTCGCTGTTCCATCTTTGTCCTATGAACCGTGACACCGTCAATCAGATATGCGTCGTATTTGCTGGTTCGACTTCAGCTGACCCCGCAACCGAGCTGGATAGTTGGAAAGTGGGCGGCAAAATGTTCGCTTGTTTTGGCGACCGGATCAACGGCGTGTGCACCAAAACTGACAGCATAGAGACCGCCACAATGTTGATCGACGCCGGTGCTGCGACCAAAGCCCCGTATTTCCACAAATCTTGGGTTTTGGTCGACTTTGACGCAAGCGACGACGAGATGCGCCACCGCTTGCAGGTATCCTACGACATCATCGTCAAGGCGTTGCCAAAACGGTTGCGACCCTAGGTATAGCAAACCACCTCGTATTCCACGCCATCAGGATCATTGAAATAGAACCGTTTGCCCGGCTCATAATCTGCATGTGAATGGGTTTTAAGGCCCATTACAATCACCCTCGCCGCGACGCCATTCAAATCATCAACGACGACCCCAATGTGATTTAAACCGCCGCGCTGTAGGTAGTTGTCTGTCGGAGGCGTTTGATCGTGACCACGGTCCGGTCCGGTATAAAGCGCGATATAGCTGTTATCGGTGCCGACATGCACCGTGAACCCGTCGTTCAGGGCAACCCCTTCCCAACGTATATGCCAGCCAAATAAATCAATTAACATTTGCGCGGTTACAGCAGGGTTTGTAACGGTGACGTTCACATGCTCAAGTCTGGTCATTTTATTTTCCTTTTAATTCAGCTATAGATCACTTCTAATTTCTAAAGTTAGCTTGAGATCAAGAGGTTTCTTATGACAGGTCTTACCATAGGCGATTTGGCTGATCGGACTGGGTTGGCGGTGTCCGCTATCCGGTTTTATGAAACACACGGCATTGTGGCACCTGTGCGCAACGCAGGTGGACACAGGCGGTATGGACGGCACGACTTGCGCCGCTTGTCATTTGTGATGGCGGCACAGAAACTGGGGTTTCCTCTGACTGAGATCGCAGCACATCTTGCGCCGCTTCCGGCACATAAAGCCCCAACCAAGGCCGACTGGACCCGCATATCCAAAACCTTTCGCCATGACATTGATGACCGCATTGCCGCTTTGATCGACCTGCGCGATAAGCTGGATGGTTGCATTGGTTGCGGCTGCCTGTCGCTGAAATCTTGTGCGCTTTACAATCCAGCCGATGCCAAGGGCAAAGACGGTTCCGGGCCACGCAATTTGAAGCAAATCGCGGGTTGACTTAGCACTGCAGCTATCGTCCCAATCCACCCATGAAATTATCAAATCGCATCACAAATATCACCGGTGGCGGCTCTGACGGATGGGACGTGTTTTACCGTGCCCGCCAGATGAAAGACGCAGGTCAACCAGTTCTTGAACTGACCATTGGCGAGCATGACATCGGCACCCATCCCGATATTTTGCAGGCCATGCATAAGGCCGCAATAGGCGGGCATACTGGATACGCGATGGTTCCCGGCACCGATGCGTTGCGCGATACTGTTGCCCGCCGCATCAGCGATCGGACCGGAGTGCCCACGACACGCGACAACATCATGATCACACCAGGAGGTCAGGCCGCGCTGTTCGCCAGCCATCATGCTGTTTGCGACGAAGGCGACCGCGCGCTTTATATTGATCCATTTTATGCGACTTACCCCGGCACGATCCGCGGTGTTGGCGCAATTCCGGTTCCGATCCAGAGCCGTCCAGAGGATAATTTTCAACCCCAAACGGATGCTATAGTCGCCGCCGCAAAAGGCGCGAAGTCCCTTTTGATCAATTCGCCGAACAACCCAACTGGTGTCATCTATAGCCGTGACACTTTGGAAGGTATTGCCACAGTTTGCCGTGAGAACGACCTTTGGCTGATTTCAGACGAAGTTTACGATACGCAGATTTGGGATGGCACCCATGTCAGCCCTCGTGCGTTGCCTGACATGGCCGACCGAACGCTTGTGGTTGGATCAATGTCCAAAAGTCACGCGATGACAGGCAGCCGTATTGGTTGGGTTTGCGGGCCCGCCGAAGTCGTCGACGGTTTGATCAACTTGAGCACCCATACGACATATGGCGTCCCCGGCTATATTCAGGATGCTGCCGCATTTGCGCTTAATCAAGGGCCGCAGGTCGAAACTGAAGTCGGAGCCCCATTCCAACGCCGCCGTGCCTTGACGTTTGCGGCGCTGGCCGGCCAAAATGTCGTCCGCGCCGTCCCTATTCAGGGCGCGATGTATGCAATGTTGGACATCCGTGCGACGGGGCTCAGTGGTGAGGCGTTTTCAAATGCGCTTTTGGACGCGGAAATGATTGCCACCATGCCCGGAGAAAGCTTTGGTCAGGCCGCTGCCGGACATATTCGCGTGGCGATGACCATTGACGACGACGCCTATACCGACGCGCTGTCCCGTCTGGTGGCATTTGCGAAGACATGTACTTGAAGGGATAGACAATGACACAGATCGGCGAGACATTCCGTGCGCTGCACGTCAAAGGTGACCCATTTATTTTTGGCAATGTTTGGGATGCTGGATCGGCGAAGATGATGGCGCGCATGGGCGCAAAGGCCTTGGCCACGTCATCAGCGGCACACGCATTTACTCTCGGGCGGCCAGATGGCGGCACGGTCAGTCGCGACGAAGCATTGGCACATGCGCAAGATATTTGTGCGGCGACGCCGCTACCCGTGCAAGGTGATTTTGAAAACGGTTTTGGCGATGATCCTGACACATGTGCAGAGACGGTCCGATTGTCCGCAGAAACGGGCCTCGCTGGTATTTGTATCGAAGACATCCAATTTCCCGGCGGAACATCTTATGATTTTGATCTTGCGGTTGAACGCATGAAAGCGGCGGCGTCAGCCGCCCGTGCCGTTGGGCGCGATTTTGTGCTGACCGCGCGGGCGGACGGCATTATGATGGGGGCGTATGACACCAATGAGGCCATACGCCGATTGCAGGCATTCGACGCGGTCGGTGTTGATTGTCTTTACGCTCCGATGCCCCCTTAGATGGCGGATATTGCGCGCATTTGTGCGGCGACCGACAAGCCTGTAAATGTCTTAGTCGCGGGTCCCTTTGCTAAACATAGTTTGGCAGAGTTTGCGCAAGCTGGTGCAGCGCGGCTATCGCTCGGGTCAGCATTGGCGCGAGTGACACATCAGGCGATCTTTGATGCGGGACGTGCAATGCTGGAAAGCGGCGACTTCACAGCGCTTTCTGGTGCAATGCCCGGTGCAGATGTGGATGCCATGCTCGCGTAACGCTATAACTTTTGTGTCAGGTTGTTAGTGGCAACAGGTCTGAATGGGCGGCTAATTGTGCCACCGGAAACGGCTGCGCGCACACCAGTGGTTCCTTCGCATGACGTAGGTAAACCCCGTGCGACGCGCACGGCCAAATAGGCAAATGCTTGGGCTTCTAACATATCACCATCAAGGCCTGCGTCCTCGACTGGACCGACACGCATGTCCAATCTGGCCGCGAGCATCTTCATCAAAGTCGGGTTCTTTCGCCCGCCCCCTGTGACCAGCACTTTTGTTGGTGCCGTCGGGCAAAAGCTCATGGCTTGCGACACGCTAATCGCAACCGCAGCCGTCAATGTCGCCGCAGCGTCAGCGGTCGCCAGCTTTGATGCGGCCAAGGACAGACCTGAAAACGCATCACGGTCCAACGACTTTGGTGGCATCCGGCTGAAATGCGGATGGGTCAGAAAATCTGCAATTATCTGTTCATCAACTGCGCCCCCCGCTGCCATAGCGCCATCATCATCAAACGGTTGGTCAAGTCTTTGCATCATCAAGTCGTTGATCGGCGCATTCGCCGGACCCGTATCAAACGCAAGCAACGCGCCCGCTGCGTCTGGGACAGGTTTTGCAGGATCGATCCATGTCAGGTTGCCGACGCCGCCAAGATTAAGGAACGCGATTGGCGCCTCCGCCTTCATCCATTTTGCCAACGCAAAATGATAAAACGGGGCCAAAGGTGCGCCCTGCCCGCCCAATGTCATATCAGCACTACGAAAGTCCCAAACGACAGGCACATTCAGCACGTCAGCCAAAACTTGGCTATCACCGCATTGATGGGTGCGCGCATTTGCCGGATCATGGGCAAGCGTCTGGCCATGAAAACCGATGACATCTGCACCGTCGAACCCTGACAAAACCTGAGCATGCACCGTCTCGATCAGCTCGGCAGTCTCCGCGAGACCTTCATTTGGCCATTGCCCCAACGCCGCCTTTAACGTCGCAGCCTCGGACGCCGAATAAGCGCGATACGCCGTTTCGCCAAACCCCGAGATGACATGACCATCGGTGTACACCATCGCGGCTTCGACACCATCCAATGACGTGCCCGACATTGCCCCCAATGCCGCAATCGTTCCTGTTTTCTTTAGCATCAAAACATCCGCTTTCCCTTAGGCTTGGTATGCGTTTATAGGTTGGAACAATATTTGTGCAGGGAAAAAAGCGATGACATACCACCCAAAATCCGAATTTATGTCTGTGATGATCGAACGTGGCTTTTTGGCCGACTGCACTGACTACCAAGGACTGGATGAAGCCTTCGCAAAAGGTGTGGTGCCAGCGTATATCGGCTTCGACGCCACCGCGACCTCATTGCACGTCGGATCATTGATCCAGATCATGATGCTGCGTTGGCTGCAAAAGACTGGGCACAAGCCTATTACCTTGATGGGCGGTGGGACGACAAAGGTCGGTGATCCATCGTTTCGCGCCGATGAACGCCCCCTACTCACGGCTCAAAAGATCGACGAAAACATCGCGGGGATCAAACGCGTGTTTTCCGCCTACATGACCTATGACGACGCGCCAAATGGCGCGTTGATGCTTAATAACGCCGAATGGTTGGACAACCTCAACTATCTCGATTTTTTGCGCGATATCGGCCGGCATTTTTCGATCAACCGGATGCTGGCGTTTGAAAGTGTAAAATCGCGCCTTGATCGCGAACAGTCGCTGTCATTCCTAGAATTCAACTACATGATCTTGCAAGCCTATGATTTCATGGAGCTTAACCGTCGTTACGGCTGTCTGTTGCAGCTTGGTGGATCCGATCAGTGGGGCAATATTGTAAACGGGATCGACCTGACGCGTCGCGTGTTGAACAAAGAAATCTACGGGCTGACGTCCCCGTTGCTGACAACATCTGATGGCAAAAAGATGGGCAAATCGGCGGCTGGAGCTGTTTGGCTTGATGCCGAACTTGTCAGCCCCTACGAATTTTGGCAGTTCTGGCGCAACACAACCGACGCTGACACCGGAAAATTTCTGAAGCTTTACACAGAGATGCCAGTCGACGAATGCAATCGCTTGGGCGCGTTGGAAGGATCAGACATCAACGCAGCCAAGATCATTCTTGCTAACGAGGTCACGACCTTACTGCATGGTGCAAAGGCTGCCAAAACCGCTGAAGCCACAGCACGCGAAGTGTTCGAAAAAGGCGGTATTGGTGACGATTTACCAACGCTTACCCTGAATACCAATGACCTTGGTGATGGCATGTCGATCGTGCAAATCTTGGTAAAAGCGGGCCTTGCGAGCAGCGGCAAAGAAGCCAAGCGCCTGATTGCCGACAATGGTGCACGCATGAACGATACTCCATTGGCAGATACGGGTATGATGGTAACTGCGGAGATGCTGGCAATACCGGTGAAGTTCAGTGCTGGCAAGAAGCGCCATGCGCTTGTTCAGTTGGGCTAAAACAACAGCAAGTCCATCAGGATCAAGACGACCCCAAATGGGAATGACACCACCGCGGCAAAGATCGCAGCCCCCAAAATGGTGGGCTGTGGTGGCGGGGCATAGTTACGTGTTGTTGATTGTTTCATCCTGCCATTAACCACACGTTAGGTTTCCAATTGTTTAACGACAGGCATGCCCCGATGTGCCCTTCAACAATCGCCACAATATACGAGCCTACTTTGCGCAATGGGCGTGTCCGCACATTGTGATGTTACGTCGGGCGTGCATTGGATAACCCGCGGACCAATTGCGGCCGCCACGCGCATTGGTCCTGACGTCGATTTCACCAAAATCAGGCAAAAGGCGGGCCGCCGTATCTGCCTAATAACCCCTGACGTCGGAGCGGATTTGGCCCTTCGCAGGGCGCGTTTTCGCCAGATTATGACCCCAGCAACAGTCGCCGAAATTGACCTTCGAAGCACAGTCAGATCGCATGTGAAATCGCGCAATGCCCTGCATAACGCCCAGCGTGGTCCACTTATTTCATGCCACCGCGCATTTAACGCTGCCAAAGATCAATGGCTTTTGTACGCTGATTTATCACAACAAAAATCGCAAAAATTCAGAGCTTTACCGCACGACGTTATTCAGCGTTGGCCCAGTAAAAGTGCGCACATCAGTATTGCATATTTAGACAACACCCCCGTCGCAGGCATGATTTTCCTTCAACATGGCAACACCGTCACCTATCAACTAGGCTGGACCGATACCGATGGACGCAAACACAACGCCCATCAGTTATTGCTGCATGAAGCCATACAGAACTTTACAAGACGCAAACTGTCTTGGTTGAATTTGGGCACGGTCGACAGCGTGAACAATCCAGGTCTAACACGCTTTAAAGTACGGGCTGGGGCCACCCTTCGGCGGCTGGGCGGCACATGGATTGCGGCGCCGCGCTGGCGCTCCTAGCCGCCTCTGTTTTCTCGTGATAGGTTTGATCAAAACATATAAGGGGCCGCCCCACATGACAATTCTGCAAATCGCGTCGCTATTGATTGTGCTCGCTGGTGCGTTCGGGGCTATCAATTACTTGTTCCTGCGCCTGCCCCCTTCCATCGGTATTCTGATTGTGGCGCTACTGGCATCATTCGCCGTATTGATGTTCGACTATGTTTTTCCCAACTTTGGCGTTGCGGGGGCTGTCAGGTCCACCGTTCTTGAGATCGAATTCTCAGAGGCCTTGCTTGAAGGCATGTTGGGTTTGCTGCTGTTTGCAGGGGCACTGCACGTCAAATTGTCGGACCTAAAGCGCGAATGGATTGTCGTCATGCTGATGGCCACCATCGGGATCGGCCTATCCACCGTCATCGTCGGCATCGGGTTTTCGTGGCTTACGGGCATGCCATTGCTGATTGCACTGGTATTTGGCGCGCTAATATCGCCCACTGATCCAGTCGCTGTTCTTGGTGTTTTGCGCGAAGCCGACCTTGAAAAGTCGCTATACTCCGAGTCCTTCGGAAGCCGAATTTGACGTCTTGACGCTTGGGCGTGGAACGATTCAGCTACGGGTATGATTTGTCCCGGTTTTCTTTCCGCA
>Ga0075443_10000122_pt1 | contig 31481 bp, 26 predicted proteins | sample CoawatmetaG00DNA_3_FD_71583 | JGI IMG/M metagenome (GOLD analysis project Ga0075443, IMG submission 71583) | Marine microbial communities from the West Antarctic Peninsula - Coastal water metaG006-DNA | ecosystem: Environmental > Aquatic > Marine > Coastal | place: Atlantic Ocean: West... | reverse complement strand
CGCACCTGTTTATGCAACTAAAGCGAGCTATACGGCTACAGTTTCTGTGAGCGACGGTGTCAAAACGACCACGCAGGATATTACTGTTTCGATCACTGCTGTAAATGCAGCGCCTGTTCTTTCGAATATCACAAATTGTTCAAAGGCGAATGAAAATACTTTAAAAGTTTGTGACTTATCCGCCACTGATGCCGATAACGATACGTTAACATTTACAATTGATGGTGATGACGCGAGTCTATTTTCAGTAGCGAATAATGAGGTTTTAAAATTCAAGACTAATCCTGATTATGAGAGCCCAGCGGATGAAAATAATAATAATGAATATTTAATAACTCTCAATGTTTCAGATGGGAAGCTAACAACTTCTAGTTCGCTAAAATTACAGGTTTTAAATGTTGAAGAAAATCAATTCGGTGAAGGCCAGTTCGGTACTTCAGTTATGGAGTAATAAAATTATAAGAAAATTAATTGTTATATTATGTCTGTTTGGCGCGCAAATTAGCTGGGGTGACGATTATAAGTCAGCCAGTAAGTTCAGCGCTGGAGATGTGATTTCTGCCCAGGTACTTAACGATATCATAGACCGAATGGAGCTAGCTTTAAAAACGACTGTATCATCGGATTTAGTGGGGACTTGGGATTTAGTTCAAACAACTTGCGCAGGAGCTGGAGGGCTAGGAAATTGTACTAGCATTAGTGGGACAACTGGATTTGATGCCGCTGTAGACAGCTTATATAAGCAAAGGTCAGATACTGTAGTATTTTCGGACGACGGAGATGGAACCTATTCTCTTGCACAAAATAGCTACTGCGCCTTTGTAAGAAGTGGTACTGGAAATTCCTCCTGTTCATTAAGCTACGCTGTGGTAGATGGAAGATTTATTTTTAATTCGTCAGGGTACACGGCTTACAGTCTTCAGCGGATTTCGAATACACGATTCTTACTCGCTATAAATGCTTCGGGATCAGGCTCTTTTAATATAATAAGGATAGACAAGCAATCGTTGCCTCCAGAAGCGGTTTCTAATCTTGAGTTAACAGTTTCGTCAAGTTCAATTAGTCAGGCATGGACAGCATCAACAGGGGCAACGAGCTATGATGTACATCGAAAGGCTACCGCGCTGGGTACATTTGCTAGCATCGGTACACCATCAACAGTCAGCTATGTAGATTCAGCAGTATCGTCGGGTGGAACCTATTGGTATCGTGTATTTGCAAAGAATTCTGATGGCACGAGCATTGGGTCTTCAGTAGTAAAAACCACCTTTAATCCCGCTAATTCAGCACCAGTAATTAGTTCAGCATCTGCTTTCACAGCGGTCGAAGATCAGACAGCGATTGGCTCGATTACCGCTTCAGATATTGATAGTGATAGCTTGACATACACCATATCAGGCACTGAAATATTAATTAGTTCTACTGGGGTTCTCAGTTTTAATGCCGCACCTGTTTATGCCACTAAAGCGAGCTATACGGCTACTGTGTCTGTGAGCGACGGTGTCGAGACAGTGACTCAGGATATTACGGTCGGGATCACCGAAGCTTAATCAATTTGGTGAGTGATAATTTGGTAACTGACTTATGTTGCTGCACGGCTATTACCTGTTTATCTTACAACAGGGAAGGTAGCTGTGCGGTGACTGTATTAGCTCAGGGCAAATACACCTTCACCTTAGTCCTCACACCGTCCAAATGCGCTTGCCAATGCTCTAGCATTACTTTCTGGTGTTCTAGCATTACTTTCTGGTGTTGCTGCGGAATAGCGATAATCGTATAGTCAAAGACTATACCGCCTTGAATCAATCTATCACTGACCACTGTGCAACCTACATTAAAAACAGGATACCTTACATGTTAAATCTCGTTATAGCAGTTTTCCCTATTAAGGCTGGAAAGACTCAAGAAATGACTAATTTACTCCTAGAAATTCTCCCAGATACTCGCTCTTATAAAGGCTGTCTCAGTTTAGAGCTCTACTTTAACGAAACCGCTAATACCTACACCCTGATTGAGGACTGGGACAGTTTGGCCGATTACAGCCTATATGTTGAGTGGCGTAAGTCTACAGGTCTATTTGAGTTGTTCGACGCGTTAATCATTGGTGGGGCCGCTGGGATACAGATGCATCAGCATGGCAAGAGTGTTGCAAATTACTAAGACAGATGTCTAATCAGTTTGTTAGCTATGAATCGGCATTGGCTACATGCGCGCAGGGCTAATAAAGCTCTGGCAATCGAATTAATCTGATCTATATCAGCGATTCGTTGATCTGTTGCAGCGTTTCTAACGGATTTTCTGACTGCGTGATAGGCCTACCAATCACCAGATAGTCACTACCCAGAGCAACGGCATCTGCAGGACTAACAATCCGGCGCTGATCGTCAGCAACACTTGCCGCCAAACGTATGCCAGGGGTAACTAGCTTAAAGTCAGCACCTAGACTGGCTTTAAGTACCTCAGCTTCCTGAGCAGAGCAGACGACACCGTCGAGACCACATTTTTGACTGAGCTGAGCCAAATGCATTACCTGCTCACTCGGACTGCGCGGCACACCAACCTCCAATAAATCAGTCTCGTCCATACTGGTAAGTACAGTGACTGCAATCAGCTGCATGGGCCCGCCCTGTTCGTTCAGCGCTTCCTTAGCCGCTGTCATCATGCGTCGGCCCCCAGAGGCATGCACATTAGCCATCCATACGCCCAGATCAGCCGCAGCCTTAATGGCCTTGGCCACGGTATTGGGGATATCATGGAATTTAAGATCGAGGAATACATCGAAATCGCGGTCGACCAGCGCCTTGACTAACTCTGGCCCAGCTGCCGTAAAAAGCTCTTTACCCACTTTGAGCCTGCACTGGGTGGGATCTATTTGATCTGCAAACGATAGCGCCGCCTGCTGATTGTTAAAATCTAGGGCGACAATCACACGAGAGGTTGAGGTAGTCATATATTGGCTAATCCTTGCTGATGGCGCGAGCCAATTTTCGGCGATAGGAGCCGATAATTAAGGCGCTGGAAAAAAGACCCAGCACAGTACCTGCGGCTAGAAAAATAATAAGCCACAGCCCCAAGCTTATTTCAGGACTATTGATGAGTACAAAATTGACGCTAAGGGGCGCACTGTTCTTCAGGGCGAAGACGGCGCCCAACAGCACCAGAGCCAGAAATAATACGCATTTTAGCAATAACCATAGAGCTCGCATTAACGCCTCCGCTTTATAATATTATCAGGGTCCTTCATTGTACCTGCTGACAATAGCTCGATCCAAATTACAGGCTATTTTTGTTAATAATCCTCGCTTTGCCCGATCGGTGCTAAGCTTGCATAGGACTGTAACAAACTTTACCACGACCGATAAGGAAGTATCTCTGATGAAAAACCTGCCACTCGCAATTTGTGCCATCGCGTTTACGCTGAGCTCGCTTAGCACCCAGACACAGGCAATAGATAGAACTATTATTACATCAGGAACTGGGGAAGTATCCGCTGAGCCCAATATGGCTGAGATCAATCTGCAACTAGACGCCATTAATCTTGACGGTAACAGAGCAAAGTCTGATGTCGATAAACGGGTTAATCGTTTTTTAAGCGCGATTAAACGTCTCGATCTAGACGACAGCAGCGTGGTTGCCTCAACGTTGCAACTTAATCCCGACTACGAATACCGCAATCAGGCTCGGGTGTTTATAGGCTATCGCGCCTCGCGGAATGTTACTGTTACCCTCGAAAAATTAGATCTTCTCAATCAGCTAATGGACATTGCCCTAGACTCAGGTATTGATCAAATAGGCCATATTCAGTTCAAGGTGACTGACGAGGATAAATACCAGCGCCTAGCTCAGCAGCTTGCCATAGCCGATTCTAAGGAAAAGGCCGCTAGATTAGCCACGGCCTATGGCGCTACGCTAGGGCCGATAGCACAAATCCAATATCAGGGCGCAGCAACCCACTTACCAGAAGACCAATTTAGAATGCAGAGCATGAGCCGCAGCGCCATGCAAGACGAGGCTCCCGGGAAATACCTTCATGATCAGCTTAGATTTAGTGATCACATCAACGTTATTTTTGAATTAATCATCGACAACTGAGCGGTTGGCAGCGACGGATTACAATGCCAGGTAACAAAGCCAGACAACAAAAAAACGCCACAGAGGTTCCCCATGGCGTTTTTTGTATACCGTCCAAAAAACTATACTTAGCTTGCGTCTGGCGTCTCTGTCGCATCAACGACAACTTCCGGAGCAGCTTCAACGGCGACTTCCGGAGCAGTTTCAACGACAACTTCTGGAGCAGCTTCAACGGCGACTTCTGGAGCAACCTCAACAGCGGCTTCCTTCTTGGCAGCACCGAAGCGCTTGTTAAAGCGATCGATTCGACCACCAGTATCAGCAACTTTCTGCTTGCCGGTATAAAACGGGTGACATGCAGAGCAAACATCTAAGTAGATGCTCTCAGCGCGCGTCGAACCAACTGTAATAACATTGCCGCAACTACAGGTAGCCACTAGTTCATTATAATTTGGGTGAATCTCAGTTTTCATCATATACTCCAATTCGCGAGCCGCCACCCTGTCATTGAACTGGTAAACTCCTTAGCAATCGCTAACAATAAGTATCACAGTTCCTGCAAAGCACGGTAGGCCATTTCCAAAGAGCGCGGATTCTAGCAGACATTAACCTGGTTACAAAAGGAATTCTCATATTTTTATGGCTGATCTAACGCCTGTAATTGTCCGCGTTGCGGTGCCCTCTCCACTGCGCCGACTGTTTGACTATTTGGTACCGGCCGAGATGGTCACGGATGCGCCGTCAAGCGCCCTGCAACCGGGCTGTCGAGTCAGGGTAACCTTTGGTCGTCGAGAGGTCACTGGCCTAATTATTGAGTGCGCTGACACCAGTACCTTCGCGCTTGAAAAACTCAAACCAGTCAGCCAACTAATCGATGTGGAGCCTCTCCTGCCGGTCTCGTTATTTCGTCTGTTTATCTGGGCTTCACGGTATTATCAGCATCCCATTGGCGATGCTCTGTTTAGTACCCTACCAACGCTGTTACGCAAAGGTGCTCTGCCGCCAGAACAGGGGCAGAAATGCTGGCAGTTGAGCACATTCGGCAAGGGCTTGGGGCCAGACTCACTAAAACAGGCGCCCAAACAGCGAGCCGTAATAGATAAGCTGTTGGTCGAGGATGTTGTCAGTGACGAGCAGCTTGTCGCGCTGTTTTCTCGCGCTGTATTGAAGCCGCTACAAGAGAAGCTGCTGATAGAGTCTTCGAATCAGTGCATACCTGAGATTGCATTAGATAAACTGCTCAGGCAGGACAATCTCACATTGTATCCATCACAAAAGCAGGCATTAGAGGCGATTGATCACCATCACTTTAACTGCTCATTGCTCGATGGTGTGACCGGGAGCGGCAAAACTGAGATTTACCTGCAGTCGATAGAGAAAACCTTACGTTATGAACGCCAGGCTCTGGTGCTAATTCCAGAGATAAGCCTGACCCCTCAGACTGAGAAACGCTTTCGCGATCGCTTTCATGTTCCGATAGTGACCTTACATTCAGGGCTGACAGACAAACAGCGGCTGAATGCTTGGATGCAAGCGCGTTCCGGGCAAGCTAAAATTATTCTTGGCACTAGATCGGCGATATTTACGCCACTGAAAGCACCCGGCCTAATTATTCTTGACGAGGAGCATGACCAGTCCTACAAACAGCAGGAGGGATTTCGATATTCGGCAAGGGATCTCGCGGTAATTCGTGCGCAGCAGGAAAATATCCCCATTATTCTGGGTTCTGCTACGCCATCGCTGGAATCATTAAATAACTGCCATGCAGGTCGTTACCAACATCTGGTGCTCAGCACTCGGGCCGGCAATGCAGAGCAACCTGACTGGCAGGTTATCGACCTCAAAACCGAGCGCTCCAATGCAGGGATAGCCTCCACCACGCTGACAGCCATTGCTCAGACTTTGAAAAACAACCATCAGGTATTGGTATTCCTAAACCGCCGGGGTTTTGCCCCAGCCATGCTGTGCCATCAATGTGGCTGGACGGCAGAATGTCAGCACTGTGATTCGAGACTGACAGTGCATCGCGCGCGCGGTAGGCTAATCTGTCATCACTGCGATTTTCAGCAACGTGTTCCGCAGCAATGCCCCAGTTGTCGCAGTCGCGAGCTGATTGCCGCTGGAGAAGGTACCGAACGCAGCGAGGCTTTTTTACAGCAGCATTTCCCAGACACTATAGTCTTGCGGGTAGATCGCGACAGTACGCGCAAAAAAGGGGCTATGCAGGAAGTCTTTAATACCGCTGACAGTGGTGAGTCATGTATTTTGGTCGGCACGCAGATGTTGGCCAAGGGCCATCATTTTGAAAACGTCACCTTAGTCGCAGTGTTGGACGCCGACAGCGGGTTATTTAGCCCCGACTTTCGCAGCCATGAACGCATGGGCCAGTTGTTAACACAGGTAGCAGGACGAAGCGGCAGAGGCGTCGCAAAAGGACGAGTAATTGTACAAACCCATCAACCCGACCACCCACTGCTGGCGCTACTAATTAGCCAGGGTTACGGGCACTTTGCCCGCCAGTTACTGCCCCAAAGAGAGCTTTCGCAACTACCACCTTTTCGGCATATGTCTGTTATCAGGGCTGAATCTCACCGCCCCGATGAGGCCGAGGCTTTCCTGCGATTGGCTCGCAAGATCGCTGAAAAACTGCAGGCGCCAACCCCAGTCTTGAGCTATCTGGGTCCACTGCCAGCACTGATGGAGAAGCGCGCTGGGCGATTTAGATATGTACTCCAGATTGATGCTGATCAGCGGCCTGTGCTGCAAGCATTACTGTCCGCTGTGGCTGTCGAGCTGGAGAATCATAAAGACTCGCGGCGCGTGCGCTGGTCGATTGACGTAGATCCTCAAGAGCTCTGAAAAAACGCAACAAGTGCTTTAGGTCATTCGCGCATTCACCTACAATTCAAGTTCTGACTAGGAAAATGCTATATGGCCCGAGATCACGCAAAAAAATCTGCTACCCGCTACCCTAAACAGTCAGCTGTTAAACCGCCATCATCGAGACCGGCGTTTATTGCAGGTTTGATTGTCGGTGCTCTGTGTATGCATTTTGGACCCTCACTACTCGAACCGAAGCCTGATGATGCAGTGACTAACGCTGACCCTCAGGGTGACTCTAAGCTATCAGGTCTCAAATTTGATTTTTATACTCTGCTTAAGGATTCGGAAATTATTGTCCCAGACGGTAATCAATCAATCGAGAGTAAAAATCAGCCAGAAACAGACTATATATACCTACTGCAAGCGGGCTCTTTTAGAAACCCGAGGGACGCGGAAAGTCTCAAGATTCAATTACTATTGCTCAACCTTACCGCAGATATTGAAACCTTTGAACTGGATACGGGTGAGACTGTCAATCGCGTTCTGGTTGGGCCTTTTGCAACCAGGGCCAAAACCGCGTCAGCGAAAACAAAACTGGCTGGAAATAATATCAACAGCATTTTATTGAAGCGTAAGCTTTAGGCCAAAGTGCGCTCTGGGTCGAGCATTTTCAACAGCACTGCCATCTTCACAAAAGCGGCCACAGGTCTGTCTATAAATAGGCGTCGTATTCCATTAAGGTGACACGACTATCAAATTCATGCTTTTCCATGCGCTTGGACATGGCAAAGGTTCGCTGTAGTTCCTCGCCCAGATAGTGGCGAATAAACACTGACTTTTCAAAGATACCCAAGGCATCATTCCAGAACTGTGGCAACACCGCTGAGGCATCACCGGCGTCACCCACCACCGGGGCGGGCGCAGTCAGTTTATTTTCAATCCCGTAAAGCGCCCCTGCTAGCATTGCTGCCACAGTCAAATAGACGTTGGCATCAGCACCAGCAACGCGGTGCTCAATGCGCATCGCGTTATTATCACCCCCAGGAATACGAATCGCTGTAGTACGATTTTCGTAGCCCCAATTAGGTGCCAACGGCGCATAGCAACCAGGGACCATCCGACGATAAGAATTAATATTGGGCGCAAAAATCGCCATGCTCTGGGACATTGTATCTAGGCAGCCCGCCACTGCATGCTTCAGCAGGTCTGAGCCTGTTTCAGTACCATCGGCAAAAACATTATTACCATCGGCGTCGATTAGGCTAAAGTGGATATGCATACCATTACCCACCTGCTCGGCAAAGGGTTTGGCCATGAATGTGGCCACCCGATTGTGGCTACGTGTCACATTGCGAATAGCCCGTTTTAACATGCTACTCTGATCACAGGCGCGCATCGCGCAATCTTGATGGTAGAGGTTAATCTCAAACTGGGAGGGTCCAAATTCGGAAATCAATGTGTCTACGGGCAGATTTTGGATTTTAGCCGTATCCGTAATGGCATCCATTAATGGTGCAGCCTCACGCATTACATCGACGCTGTAGGCCTGACCACCCAATGCCGAACTTCCATTGATTGCCAGCTGACTATGCTGCGGCTGACCAAATTTATCTGCCTCTAACTCAAACAGATGGAACTCCATCTCACTGGCTACGACGGGCCGAAGTCCGAGTGCCGTGTAGCGATCCAATACAGTTTGCAGCACAACCCGCGAGTCACCTGCATAGGTCTCAGACCCATCAAAGCTGCCCATTGAAATAATCACCTGAGCGGTGGGTTTATCGGCCCAAGGCACTCGCGCAAGGGTTGTTGGATGCGCGGTACAGATACCGTCAGCATCACCGGTCTGCAGCACTAGCTCCTCCAAATCACGGCCCCAGCAATCAAGAGAACAGGTGGTTTGAGGCATTTTATAATCCCCCTTAAACACCTTCGCTATCTGGTCTCTCGGCAACCATTTGCCGCGCTGTATACCATTGAGGTCATGTAAAAGCACCTCGAACATTTCGATATCTGGGTTATCAAGCAAAAATTGATCAAGCGTTTCTGAGGCTGTCATCGACTCTGTTCTCTAAGGATTCTCTGGTGTACAGTATCTCATCTAAAATAAGAATAAATAACTTTTGGATCTATGAACTACCCTTAGAGGGTATTTTCTGAAGTACCCTCTGCAGGAGTTTCGCGGCCCATTTAACGATAAGTGAGGTGTCCCAGATGAATACTAGAGTACTACTACTCACCATGACCGCGCTCAGCGGCTGCTCAGACCATCAAAATCACTATGCCGATCAGGTTTTTAAGGCGGGTGTTGTCTATACCGCTGACAGCGATCAGTCTGTGGCTACGGCTATTGCCATTCTTGGCGATAAAGTCATCTTTGTTGGCACTGATGACTCTTTGAATGCTTTTATTGGGCCAAAGACTCAGATCACGGAGCTACAGGGAAGGATGATCATTCCCGGCCTCCATGATGTCCACATGCACCTACCCGGCATTATTGCTAGCGATGGATGCGATCTAGACAGTGAACCCCTTACGCTGGTCGCGCTAGTGCCGCGCCTACGGCAATGTATCATTGATAGCCAACTGCCGCCCGGCCAGTGGCTTTCGGTCGATCAGTGGTCCTACACCCATGGTAATGACCGCTCAGAGGAATTTCCGACGCTTCGGGCTGCCCTAGATGCAGTCTCCAAGCAGCATCCGATTATATTACTCGGAAATGATGGTCATCACAGTGCCGCCAACAGCGTTGCGCTTGCTCTGGCAACCGACAAAAACGGCCATCGCGTCGGTCTCAATAGCGACACTCTTGCTAATCAGTTTGCTCAGTTTGGAGAGCTTATTGGTGCCGATGCTACCGGCGAACCCAATGGATTAATTAATGAAGATGCCCGCAAACTCATTAATGTCGCCAATCTCTGGGGTTACCCAAAGATTGATGGGGTGTTAGCGAGTCGCATTGGCGAACGTTTAGCATCCATAGGGATTACCTCTGTGCTAGATGCCGCGCTGACCGCTGACGATATCGAAGGTTTCGCTAGTGCAGCAGCCAATAATCCCCTGACTTGGCGTATGTCGGCGGCATTTTATGTGGATGTTGACGACTATCGGTCAGCGGCTGATCGCACTATCGATACGGAGGCGATAGTGGCGGATGTGCTGGCGGAGCAAAAACAGTATCGGGACGTGCCTAATCTTAGAGTCGACACCGCCAAGATATTTATTGACGGCGTGATCGAGGGCGATCCCTTATCAGATCCTCCAGCACTGCCGAACGCCGCAGTCCTCGAACACTATCTGCAACCGACCTTTGCCATTGATCCAGTCAGCGGTCAAACTCAGGTCACCGGTTATATCAATACCGGTTCTGAAGCCTGTGTCGACGCGCGTGAAAAGCAATTTGTCATCGATACGGATGCCTTTTCCCGAGACAATGGATTTTTACCCGAGCGCTGCAAGCTCAGCAAAGGCGTCCTTGAGAAAGATGCGACGTTTTTGTACGACTATACGCTGGCCCTATTCAGGGTCGGCATTAATGTCCATAGTCATGCGATTGGTGACCGCGCCGTGCGCTTTGCCTTAGACGCATTTGCCGCAGCCAGAAAAGCGAGTCCGCAATCACAGGCCACCTTATCCATCGCCCATGCACAGATTGTTCATCCAGATGATATCCCTCGATTTGGTGCGCTCAATGTCCATACAGCTTTCACCTACGCTTGGATTGAGCCCGACGTCGATTACCAGATGACTGTCTCTCCGTTTATAGAACAAATCAGAGCGGTGGAGGATCTATTTGATCCACAGGGGTATGTCTACCAATTCAGCTATCCTGCCGCATCGATTAAAGCTGCCGGAGGCATACTAACTGCCGGTAGCGACGCCCCCGTGGAGACACGAGATCCGCGCCCCCTGTATAATCTTGAAAAAGCCGTAACCCGAAAAAATGATACTACTGGGTATATTTATAACCCTAGAGAGCGCATTTCGGTCGCCGATGCCTTGGACGCCTATACCATTAATGGCGCTATGGCCCTAGGTCAGAGCCAGCTCACGGGTTCTCTGGAAGTCGGTAAAAAAGCAGACTTTGTTATCCTCAGTACCGATTTATTGGCGCTTGAAGCAGCCGGCAAGGCCGATGAAATTTCTGATACTCAGATAGTCGCTACCTGGTTTGACGGCCTCCAGATCTACAGTGCCGACTGAAGGGGCACGGCGACCTCCTTTGGCCAAAGACATTGGGTGAAAAAGGAGGCTCCAACCCCTTTGGGTACATGCGTAATGGCATCTTCTGTGGTCAGATAACCCACCTGCAGAGGCAACTTTTAATACCCTCTCTAAACGATATTTATTATGAATAATTAACTAATCAACGGATGATTAGCAGGGCCTATTATGAGCAAAACCAGAACAACCCAACAGTGGCAAGAACTTGACAGTAAAAATCATCTGCATCCCTTTACGGACTTTGATGGTTACATCAAGAAGCCGGGAAGAATTATTAATCGCGCTGAACATATCTATATTTATGACACCGATGGTACTCAGTTCCTCGATGCTATGTCTGGCCTCTGGTGCTGCAGCCTGGGATACAGCCAACCTGAGATTGCCGAAGCGGTACAGCGCCAATTTCAGGAGCTGCCCTACTACAATAATTTCTTTCAGTGCAGTAACGCACCGGCGGTAGAATTAGCTGATCGCTTAGTGCAGATGACTCCGGAACAATTTACCCATGTCTTTTTTACCAACTCCGGCTCTGAGGCTAACGATACCAATATCCGTTTAGTACGCCGTTACTGGGATCTTAAAAATCAGCCCGATAAACGTATTATTTTGTCGCGCACTAATGGCTATCACGGCAGCACTATCGCTGCGGCCAGTCTAGGGGGCTTTAGCTTCGTCCATAAGCAGTTTGAGACCCTACCCTATGTTGATCATATTGGAGATCCTAACTGGTACTGTAATGACGGAGAGTTGAGTGCCGAAGAGTTTGGTTTGCAGGCCGCTCGTGAACTGGAAAAACGTATTGATGAACTGGGCGAAGAAAATATCGCCGCCTTTATTGCCGAGCCCATTCAGGGCGCCGGCGGCGTGATTGTGCCGCCAGATAGCTACTGGCCAGAAGTCAGTCGTATCCTTAAAGAACGCGACATTCTATTTATCAGCGACGAAGTAATCTGCGGCTTTGCCCGCACCGGTAAAATGTTTGGCTGCGAAACTTACGGCACCGAGCCCGACCTGATGACCTTTGCCAAAGCAGTAACCAACGGCTTTCAGCCTCTGGGTGGAGTAATGGTTAGCGATAAGGTTGCCAGTGTAATTACCAGTCAGGGTGGTGAATTTGGTCATGGTTTTACCTACTCAGGTCATCCAATAGCCTGTGCAGCGGCATTGGCAACACTGGACATAATTGAAAGAGAAAATATTGTTGACTATGTCGCCAGCGACCTTAGTCCATATCTACAAAGCAAATGGACAGCGCTGGCTGACCATCCTATTGTTGGCCATGTCCGTGGTTTAGGAATGCTTGGTTCCATTGAACTGGTTCGCAACAAAGCAACCAAAGAACGTCTGGCACCAGATCAGAGCGCCGGTGGCGTCTGTCGTGAACTATGTATTGATAATGGATTGGTGATGCGCGCAGTCGGCGATTCTATGATTATTTCACCGCAGCTAATTATGAACCATTCGGAAATTGATACTATGCTCGAGAAGGTTATTAAGGCTTTAGACCAAACAGCCGAGCACTACTCGGTATAGGTGCTTTTTCACACAGGATTTTTACCATGGCGACAGGTTGGATACGATTGAGTGGGCAACGGGTCCTTACAATACAAACGTTTGACATCCCGCGGGATGCAGGTCATGTCCATGGTCTGATTCTGGGGCGTGCGTGTTTTAACCTACCCGCGTTCGGTTAAGCCTATGTCGGGTCCACTCTCGGGTTACAAAGTATTGGATATGAGTCGCGTCTTGGCCGGCCCCTGGGCTGGCCAAATGCTCGCCGATCTGGGTGCTAGCGTGATCAAGATTGAACGACCCAGCGTCGGTGATGATACCCGTAGCTGGGGGCCTCCCTATCTCAAAGATGAGGCGGGCGACAATTGCGATGATGCGGCCTATTTCTTTTGTGCCAATCGCGGTAAACAATCAGTCACGGTCGACATTACTCAGCCTGAGGGGCAAAAGATCATCCATCAGCTTGCGGGTCAATGCGATGTTCTTATTGAAAACTATAAGGTTGGCGGCCTGAAAAAATATGGCCTCGACTATGAGTCAATCTCGGCCATTAATCCAAAACTCGTGTACTGCTCAATTACTGGCTTTGGCCAAACTGGTCCCTATGCCCAGCGCCCAGGCTATGATTTTTTAATTCAGGGAATGGGTGGCCTGATGAGCGTCACTGGGGCTCCAGACGATGAAGCTGGGGGCCCGATTAAAGTGGGCGTGGCTGTCACTGATTTATTTACCGGGCTCTATGCCGCCAATGCTATACAGGGGGCACTCCTAGAACGTCATCAATCGGGGTTGGGGCAATATATTGATTTGGCTCTGCTCGATGTACAGGCCGCGGTGCTGGCCAATCAGGCCAGTAACTATCTTATTGGCGGCGATGTTCCGAAACGTCTCGGCAATGCCCACCCGAACATAGTCCCTTATCAGGCGTTCGCAACAGCGGATAGCCATGTGATTTTGGCGGTGGGTAACGATGGGCAATTTAAACGTCTGTGCGACGCACTGGAGAAACCAGAATGGGCAACCGATGATCGCTACGCCATTAATTCAGCACGGGTGGAACATCGGCAGCAACTCTGTGCCGCCATTAGTCTCTGCCTGCGAGAGAAAACTAGCGCCGCTTGGCTACAGGTGTTTCAAGAAGCAAAGATCCCCTGTGGACCAATCAATAGCATCGACCAGGTATTTAGTGACCCGCAGATACTGGCTCGAAATATGTTAGTGACGGTAGCGGATCATAGAGCCGGCGAGATTCCTCTGGTGGCAAACCCAATCAAATACAGCCGCACACCCATCGACTACACCTTGGCACCCCCGGCGTTAGGAACCAGCACCGATGATGTTCTTGAAAATGATTTGGCATACTCTGAATCACAGATAAAGGTGCTGCGAGACAAATCGATCATCTAATCTGAGCCCTCAGCTAGGAAGAGCCATAAGTGATTAAGAGCCCTCAGCCATTAAGAGCCCTGAGCGATCATAAAAGCACTCACTTGTATTGAGAACCCTCACACCGATCGTTAAGACAGCCCTGAGGATTCCAATAGCTTTATTTTTGTTTGGCAACCCAGTCAATAATTGTTGATTCTAGAATATCCAAAGGCATGGCGCCGTTCGATAAAATCACTTCATGAAACTGTTTAATATCAAACTTTTCGCCTAGTTCCCGCTCGGCCAAGTCACGAATCTTTAGTATCGCTAGTTGCCCCACCTTGTACGCAGTGGCCTGCCCAGGCCAGACCACGTAGCGCTCAATTTCACGAACCACTTCAGCTTCAGTCATACCTGTCTTGTCAAGCATGTAGGTGATCGCCTGCTCACGACTCCAACGCTTATCGTGCATGCCAGTATCAACAACCAGCCGCACAGCACGGAACATCTCAGCCTGTAGGCGTCCGAGATCGCCAAGGGCATAATTGTCATACATACCCATATCCACCGCAGCTAGGCGCTCTGAATACAGTGCCCAGCCCTCGGTATAGCCACTAAAAAGTCCCACTGTGCGCAAAAAAGGCACATTGTCTATTAGCTGAGCGGAGGAGATCTGAAAATGATGGCCGGGAGCACCCTCATGATACATCAACGTCGGCAAGGTCCAGCGTGGATTGTCGGTGGTATTTTTCTGATTGATATAAAAGCGGCCGGGCACAGACCCATCTAGGGCTGGGGGCATGTAGTATCCACCGGGGGATGAGTCCTGCGCATATTCAGGCACCCGCACTATTTCAAGAGGCTGCGGTGGAATGGTAGTAAAGTAGTCTCTCACCTTAGCCATTAACTTGGCATTGATCTCATTGAGGTAGGCTATCTGTGCAACACGGCCCTCACTGGTGTCAGTAAAATTATGTTCAGGCAACCTCATCAAATGCTGGACCCGCTCAACTAATGAGCCCTCGGTAAGACCTGAATTAACCAGTATAAGATCCATATCAATTTCTATACGGGCCACCTCAGACAGGCCCAGTTGATGAATCTGTTTGGCACTCAATGTAGTGGAGCTGTGTGACTGTAAGGCATCTCGATATATGGTGGCGCCGTTAGATAACCTCCAAATACCCGCATCATGGTTGCTGATTAACAGTAACTCGTCAAACAAGGCAATCATATCCTCATAACCGGGAATGATTTTTTCACCTACCACTGCGCGAACTTCAGCCAGCAGGGCGTCTTTACGTGTTTGAGTAATGCCATCAAGCGCCGCCAGCTTAGCCGGTAGCGTTGACACTAACGGATTGGCATCCGCGCCATCATCGGCAAAATTGTGCATGCCCAGAAGCGCTTTTTCAATAATGAAATCCGGTGGAACAGTGCCGTGATCACGATCGTCAATAACCCGCACTCTGACCTCATCGATCACCCGAGCAAACTCATGGAGGCGTGAAATATAGCGGTCTACACTTTTTTCACTAATAATATTGTGTTGGTCAGTTAGAAACTGCGGCAGACTAACAATGACACCAGATATCTGGTTAACCCTATAGCTGCCATACTGGTGTCCTGCCAAACGCAACTGATCATCTAAAAACCAAGCGATTATTTCCCAGCTCAATAGCTCTTGGCCGGCCAAGCCCTCAGGGCCATAGCCATTCAAGCCCTCGCGCGCATCACGGAGCAGTGCAACGGCCCTTTCATCGGCCTCTGCGGTATATGAATTGAGCTTTCCACTGTGGAAATCAATAATGCTATTATCAATAAAACCCAGTGATGTGATAAGTTCTGGTGACTCCATCAACATCTGGATACTGAATTTATTAATATAATTATTGACGCCGACTGGGGAGCCCCAGAACCATAGATAGCCCGCCATCAGGACCACGGACAAACACGACAAAAGGTATGTTGTTACGGTCTTGATCATACGAATACTCCATCCTTGAATTAATCGATTTATCCTACCATGGTCATTCCCGGCGCGGGGAAACCATTAAAAGTAGAGGCGCAGGGAGTGCAGTAGGCTCCAAGATTTGGCATAAAAATTAGATCCTCTACCTCGGTGTTGCGCGGCAGGCTGTATTTGCCTAATACATCAATCGAATCACAGGTAGGTCCGGCTATAGTCCATATTTCGGCCTCTCCCGTTCTTTGACTGACCATAATAGAAGGGAATCCCTCAGCTAATTCCATCAAGCCTCCGTAAACGCCAGTATCTAAATATAGCCATCTCTGATCATTTCGGGTAGCCAAACCAACGACCTGAGAAATCAGGCAACCAGCAGAACCAACAAAATAGCGCCCCGGTTCAGCCATAATCTGAATAGAATCTGGAATACTGAGTAGCGCCTCATTTATCTCCAGAGCAATCTCATCAATGGTCGGCTCATCACCGGTAAACTGGAGTGGGTAGCCACCGCCCAGATTCAATAACTCAGGGGCGAAACCGTTATCATGCAGTTTTTCAAAAATGCGTTTGGCCGAACGAATACCCTCCACCCAATTATTGATATTGGTACATTGAGAGCCCACGTGAAAGGTTACCCCGGCAATCTGTATAGCCTGCTTTTTAGCCATCTCGATCAAGATATCCACTCCTTTGGCGCTGGCACCAAACTTACCTGCTAGAGGCCAGGCCGAACCTTCGTTACTGACCTCAATTCGAAGATAGAGTTTGGCATCCTGTTTGATACCGGCAATTTTGATGATTTCTTCGGGGGTATCAACGGCGAACCAAACCACACCATGAGCTGCAGCATGTTTTATCGCTGCAGGGGACTTAATCGGATTGGAATAAAAGACAGTCTCAATATCTACCCCTAATTCAATCATCGCATCGAGCTCTGCTATAGAAGCAATTTCAAAATAGGTACCCTCCTCCTTGAAAATCCGCAAAATCTCGGCATCAGGATTAGCTTTTACCGCAAAGTGTGGTCGCACTCGCGGCATTGCCGCCATAAAACCACGCACATTACTGCGCAGGCGTTCCTCAGACATCACTAATACCGGGGCGCTATATTTTTCAGCCTGTGGGCTACAGTGAGCAACCTGCTGTCGGATTGCGTTTTCGGCAATTAACCGCCTTGAGTCCGGGACGCTAGTTTCACATTGTCTTACCGCTAGTTCAGTCATGAAATACCTACTCATTAGGATGCTGTTGGATCACTATAATAGGCTTATAAACTGTCATTTTGTATTGTCATACCTTACTATTTGTGCTTTATTACCTATCAATTTGATATAAATATAAGCGATTTGAAATGACTAAAGAACAGTACCTTCTCAATCTACTGCGAGAAAATAGCCGGCGCACAGTCTCGGATCTGGCTAAAGAAATGGGTTTGAGTCGCTCTACTGTCCAACAGACCATGGAACGATTGGAGCGCACAGGGGTGGTTCAAGGCTACACGGTTAAGGTAAATCCCCACTACGAACAGCAGCGTGTAAGTGCCTACATAATGATTTCCGCGGTACCCAAAAAGACTATCGAGGTTGTTCGAGAGCTAGCCAAGCAGCCTCAACTGGATATGCTTTGCTCTATTAGTGGCAGATACGACCTAATTGCCCAGGTCACCGAAGAAACTACCGAGGCATTAGATAAAATTATCGACCTTATTGCGGCCCTTGACGGCGTCGAAAAGACCCTGAGTCATATTGTATTGTCCAGTAAAGTCTCAAGATAATGCGGCGACAGTCAACTTACCTGCTAACATTACATACTTAAATAAACACTAATAAAAAGAACCTGTGTCCCTATGAGTAAAATAATATCAAAACCCAGTCTTCTCGATGCCCTAGTGCCGGTATTTGTCTTGGTCTTAATGCTTGGCGGCCTAGTTTATGTTTTTGGTAATGACTCCGCTGGCCCCAATCAGGTCGCTCTAATGCTCGCTGCATCGGTGGCCGCTTTGATTGGTATCAAGAATGGCCAAACCTGGAAGGATATTGAAAAGAGTATGATCGCCACTATTAGCGTGTCGATGCAGGCCATACTTATTTTGCTAATGGTGGGTGCATTAATTGGCAGCTGGATGCTGGCGGGGACAGTACCCACTATGATTTATTACGGCGTGCAGTTAATGTCTCCGGACTATTTCTACATGACCGCCTGTGTAGTCTGCGCTCTGGTTGGGTTTAGTATAGGTAGCTCTTGGACAGTGGCCGGTACCTTGGGGATAGGCTTAATGAGTATCGCTGCCACACTCAATCTGTCACTGGGAATAAGTGCTGGCGCGATAATATCTGGAGCGTATTTTGGCGACAAGCTGTCACCGCTGTCGGATACCACTAATCTTGCAGCGGCGGTGACCAGTACGAATCTCTTCGACCATATTCAGCATATGCTGTGGACCACGGTACCCAGTATTATTATTGCCCTCCTTGCATTTTTTGTGTTGGGTTTGGGTAGTAGCGCCAATGTGGTGGTGGAAGATATAGTGCTATTGCAAAATGATTTAGCGACATCCTTTTTCATAAGCCCGCTGATGCTGAGTCCGCTGCTGCTTCTCCTATATTTGGCGCTTAAAAAATTACCGGCACTTTCAACACTGATTTTGGGCACCCTAACAGGCTGTCTCTTTGCTGTCGTATTTCAATGGGATGTGATCATTGCTCTGGCAGACAACCAGAGCTTAGTGCCAGCCGCAGCTATTTTTAAAGGCTTATTTCACGCGATGTTTTTGGGCTATAGCTCAGTGACCGGCAATGGTGATTTAGACCAACTGCTATCCAAAGGAGGAATGGCGAGCATGTTGATGACCGTGGGCCTAATTATTAATGCTATGGCTTTTGGCGGAGCAATGGCCCATACCGGGCTGCTGGAACGATTAGTTGAGGGCGCTCTGCGTCGAGTCAAGTCTGCTGGTGGTTTAATTACCGCCACAGTGGGCACCTGCATTGGCACCAATGTCTTAGCCGCGGATCAGTATTTGTCTATTGCGATTCCCGGGCAGATGTTTGTAAAATCTTACAAAAAATACAATCTCAGCGCGTTAAATCTGTCGCGGACATTGGAAGACTCAGGCACATTAACAGGGGCGCTAATTCCCTGGAATACCTGTGGCGCCTATATGTCCGCAACACTTGGTGTCAGTACGATGGTGTATGCTCCCTACGCATTTTTTAACCTTATGTGCCCAATTATTGCTGTTTTTTATGGCTACTGGCGAATCGCGCTACCCGCTGCCGACCCCGAGGAAGCCTCGACTGCTCATTGATGAAATATCTAATAAAACTGATACTGATTGCTAACTTCCTACCCTATACAAATGCTCTGTTTGCCCAGCCACAGTTTGAGGGTAGCCGTGCCCTACAACATATCGTCAACCAGGTCGCGTTGGGTCCGCGGGAACCCAACAACCCTGCTGCCAAGCAACTGACAGTCGACTATATTCAACAGACTTTAGAGCCCTTGGCGGATCGCGTCACACTTCAGGAGTTTAGCTACCAAGGCCTGTCCGGGACAAACATTTGGGCGCGGATTAAAAGTTCATCGGGTCATAGTGCCCTGCGAATAATGCTCGGAGCCCATTGGGACACTCGTCCCCAGGCAGAAATGGACCCCGACCCTGCCCTGCGTAACAGGCCTATTCTTGGCGCTAATGACGGCGCTTCGGGTGTGGCTGTGCTGCTGGAGATAGCAAGAGTCTTTGCTGCGAGCCCACTTCCTGTCGATCTTGATTTGGTGTTTTTTGATTTGGAAGATATGGGTAATATCAATAACCTTCCCTATTCCATCGGGGCCAAGCAGTTTGTGACAAAAAACCCCTTTTACCGTCCCAGTGCCGGAATTATTGTAGATATGGTCTGTGCTAAAAACCTGAGTATCCCACGAGAGCTTTACTCCCAGACTAAGGCCGGCCCATTAATGGACAAAGTTTGGCAGATTGCGAAACAGCAAAACAGTCAGGCTTTCAAAGATCATAGGGGTATCCGTATCATTGATGACCATCTGCCCTTTTTAAATGCGGGCATTAGCGTTATCGATCTAATTCACTATCCCTTTCCAGATCATTGGCACACTAGTGGCGATACCGTTGATAAGTGCAGTTCCAGCAGTTTGCAGCAGGTCGGAGACGTACTGCAGCAATTTATCGCAGCCTATAAAACCTAAGAGGTATTTAAGATGAATCGCTTAATAATTACAGCCGCTTTGACCACAATATTATTCTCGCAACTTACTCACGGTAAGGATTTAGCCAAATCGATCGAAGCCGATTATAAAGATCGACTTGGCGCTATGTTTAGAGATTTTCACATTAATCCAGAACTCAGTACCGGAGAGTTTAGAACCGCGAAAAAGCTGGCTCAGGCCCTGCGTAAAAGCGGTTTTAAAGTCACCGAAGGCGTCGGCGGAACTGGTGTGGTCGCGCTGCTAAAAAATGGTCAAGGTCCACTCGTGATGATGCGCGGCGATATGGATGGACTGCCTCTGTTAGAAAAGACGGATCTTGAGTATGCCTCCAAAGCGGTGCACAAAGACCCGATTACGGGTAATACCGTCCCTGTGATGCATGCCTGCGGTCACGATGTGCATGTAACCAGTCTGATCGGGACCGCCAAACAGATGGCCGATCGCAAAGATGACTGGTCAGGAACCCTAATGCTTATTGGCCAGCCTGCGGAAGAACGCGTTATCGGAGCTCGAGCAATGATGAAAGACGACCTGTGGCAGCGTTTTGGCAAACCCGACTATGCTATGGCTTTTCATGTTGCAGCAGGACTGCCAGCGGGTATTATCAATGTTCAGGAAGGTGCTCCCTATGCTGGTGCCGATACCGTTGACATTATTATTCATGGCGTGGGTGCCCACGGTGCCTCGCCCCATGCCGGCAAAGACCCAGTTTTATTGGGTAGTCAGATAGTTGTCGCACTGCAAACGCTCGTCTCGCGAGAGCTACCACCCCGGCAGGCTGGCGTAGTTACCGTAGGTTCGTTCCATAGCGGAACCAAACACAATATCATTTCGGATCGAGCGCATTTACAGCTCACTGTTCGCAATACTAATCTTGATACCCGTCGCACCCTGCTCGAAGGCATAGAACGCATTGCCGTAAATCTAGGTCGTGTTGCCGGCTTGCCAGACGACAAGTTGCCCGAGGTTATTGTTTCCGAAGAATCGACTCCGCCAACGGTTAATAATGACTCGATGGTTCGTCGTCTAAAGAAAGTATGGATGCGCAAACTGGGCGCGGACAAAGTCTCGTCAATAGGTTCGCAGGGTATGGGTGCTGAGGACTTTCCATACTTCACCACAGACCCCGCGATTGCCAGTGTCTACTTTGCAGTAGGGGGCACCAGTCTCGAGGATCTTGCGGCATCAAAAACCGGCGGCGCGCCTATTCCATCGCACCACAGCCCGCTGTTTAAGATAGAACCCGAGCCCGCAATAACCAGTGGCATTCAGGCTACCGTGTTGGCGCTGCTTGAGTTAATGCCCAAACAATCGCCCTAACTGTCGCGGAGGCCCTCCGATACAGGGGGCCTTCCGTGCTAAAATGCGCCCTTTGACAACTGCCTATAAAAATACCATGTTACGACTCAGTGAAATAAAGTTACCCCTCGACCACACCGATACTGAGCTGACTGAGGCTATCCTCAAAGCACTCAACGTCAACGCCAAGGATTTACTGAGTGTTAAGCTCTTTAAGCGTAGTTATGACGCGCGGAAAAAAAGTCAGATCCTGTTGATTTATCAGCTCGATGTGGAACTGACCGCTAGTGCAGAACAATCGGTACTGGCCATGAGTCCCAGTCTACCTAGAATTGGACCCAGTCCAGACACTCGCTATAAGTTTGCCGCTCAGGCAGCAATCAATTTCCCCAGTGGTAGCCAACAGCAACCCATTATTATTGGCTTCGGACCCTGCGGTATTCTGGCAGCACTGGTGTTGGCGCAGATGGGACTCAAGCCGATTGTCGTAGAGCGCGGGAGAGAGGTTCGTCAGCGTACTCAGGATACATGGGGGTTTTGGCGCAAGCGCAAACTTAACGCCGAATCTAATGTGCAATTTGGCGAGGGTGGCGCTGGTACATTCTCAGACGGCAAACTCTGGAGCCAAGTAAAAGATCGTCGACATTTAGGTCGTAAGGTGCTCAATGAGTTTGTTATCGCAGGTGCCCCAGAAGAAATCCTAACGGAGAGTCGGCCCCACATAGGAACCTTTAAGCTGGTCACCATGGTAGAAAATATGCGTGCAGAGATCATTCGTTTAGGGGGTGAAATCCGCTTTGATCAAAAGGTCGAAAGCATCCTGCGGGAAGAGGCGCCGGAGCACGCTCCTGACGACAAGGGGCAGATCACTGGCATCACGCTGACCAGCGGCGAAACCCTTCATAGTCGCCATATTATTTTGGCTATCGGTCACAGTGCTCGCGACAGCTTTCAAATGCTTATGGATCATGGCGTGTGTATTGAGGCAAAACCCTTTTCCATTGGCTTTCGCATCGAACATCCCCAGTCAACCATAGACAGTGCGCGCTTTGGTGCCGCCGCAGGGCACCCAATTTTGGGGGCCGCAGAATATAAATTAGTCCATCACTGCAAGAGTGGTCGCAGTGTTTATAGTTTCTGTATGTGCCCGGGAGGCACTGTGGTGGCGGCTACCTCAGAAGAAGGCCGTGTGGTCACTAATGGCATGTCACAGTATTCGCGCAATGAGCGCAATGCAAATGCCGCTATCGTGGTGGGGATTACCCCAGAGGTAGATTTTCCTGAGCATCCTTTGGCAGGCATTGATCTGCAGCGCGATATCGAATCATTGGCCTACCAACTGGGTGGGGGGAATTACAACGCTCCGGCACAGCTAGTAGGTGATTTTTTAAACAATAAACCGTCAACGGAGTTGGGTGCGGTTAAGCCGTCCTACAAACCCGGTGTGACCCTGGGTGATTTATCCAAAGCCCTTCCAGAATTTGCCATTGCCGCGATCCGTGAAGCGATACCTGAGTTTGATAAACAAATCAAAGGCTATGCTAGGCCCGATGCTCTTTTGACCGGCGTGGAAACACGCACCTCGGCGCCCGTTTGCATCAGACGCGACAAAGACTATGAAAGTGCCAATACCCGCGGTCTATACCCCGCGGGTGAAGGTGCCGGTTACGCGGGCGGGATTTTATCCGCGGGAATCGACGGTATTAAAGTCGCAGAAGCTCTAGCGTTAAGCCTTTTGGGTACCCCTGGGGTTTCCTAAAGTACCGCTTTGAGTGAATTAAGACAAAACGTTACGTTTTTCTCACTGCTACCGTGACCCATCAGGCCAATTCGCCATACCTTGCCGGCCAGCGCACCCAATCCCGAGCCTATCTCTAAATCAAACTCAGTCAGTAGTCGCTGCCGCACCAGAGCGTCATCAGCGCCCTCGGGAATATAAATAGTATTTAGCTGTGGTAATCGATCCCGCTCCGGCACCAAGAAGGAGATTCCCATCTCCTGCAGGCCATCGCGCAGTGCCAAGTGGTTTTTATGATGACGCACCCAAGCATTTTCTAGGCCTTCGTCCTGAACAATGACTAACGCCTCATGGAGTCCATAGAGACAGTTGACCGGTGCAGTATGATGATAGGCCCTGCGACCCTCACCACCCCAGTAACCCATGACTAAATTTAGATCGAGAAACCAGCTCTGCACCTTGCTACTGCGCTGACGTATTTTCTCTGCGGCACGGGCATTAAAACTGACCGGCGACAATCCAGGAGGTGCAGATAAACACTTTTGGGATCCAGAATAGATCGCATCGATTTCCCATTCATCCACTAACAGCGGAGTGCCTGTTAAACTCGTCACAGCATCAACAATGGTCAAACAGCCATACTTATGCGCCAATGCGACAAGCGTTTTGGCGTCAGACTGGGCGCCGGTGGAAGTCTCCGCATGAACAAAGGCCACGAGCACCGCGTCCGGATTTTCCACCAATGCTGCCTCCAACTTGTCGGGGTCAACAGCCGATCCCCAAGCGTCCTGAACCATGACTGCAGTACCACCGCAGCGCTCAACGTTTTCCTGCATGCGGCCGCCAAAGACACCATTTTGACAAATTATGACTTTATCACCTGGCTCAACCAGATTGACAAAACAGCATTCCATACCCGCCGAACCGGGCGCAGACACGGCGAACGTGAGCTCATTTTCAGTTTTGAAGGCATATTGCAGCAGCGTTTTAATCTCATCCATCATCCCTATAAATGCGGGATCTAAGTGCCCGATAGTGGGCCTCGCCATAGCCTGAAGTATGCGATCACTTACGTCTGATGGTCCGGGGCCCATCAGTGTGCGACGTGGCGGATGAAATGAAGCAATAGTCATAATAGGATTCCTAAGTTGGCTTTATATCAGGCGTCGGCCACAATACCACTGAGTTTAAGTTGCGAAATAGAGGCCTCATCTAGGCCCAGGCTCTGCAGGATCTCATCGGTATGAGAACCGACGTCCGGGCCCGGCCACTCCGTGCCGCCTGGGGTACCCTGCAACTTTGGCATAATTGCCGGGAGTTTAAGTGGTTCGCCATTAATTTCAACCGTCTCAAATAATTCTCGGTATTTGAAATGCTCATCTTCCACCATGTCGGCAGCGTTGTAGACGGGTCCACAGGGAACACGGTGTTCCTCAAGTATTGTCATGGCCTCAGATAATGGATAACTGTCGCACCAGCTAGCCAAAACCTTATCCAACTCAGCCTCATGAACAACCCGATCCGCATTAGTCGCGTACTTAGCATCGGTCCCCATATCAGCTCGACCCACCGCCGTCATCAGACGGGCAAAAATAGAATCACCATTGCCGCCAATGACCAAAAATTTACCGTCGGCGCATTTATAGGTATTCGTTGGCACAATGCCGGTAACTGTAGTGCCCGACGGCTGACGTATCACTCCGGCACCGTCATACTCTGGAATGACCGCTTCAAGCAGATTAAACATCGATTCATAGAGCGCCACATCGACTACCTGACCACCTGACTTACCCTCTTTGGCGGCCTCATCTCGCGAGCGCAGCGCCATCAAAATACCTATCACCGCATGCAGGCCTGAAACTGTATCGCCAATGCTTAGATTCGGGCGCACCGGTGCTTCGCCTGGATAGCCATTGACAAACCGAAAGCCACTAATCGCCTCGCAGGCTGAGGCAAATCCTGCCTTCTCGGAATAGGGTCCTGTCTGGCCATAACCAGAGATTCGCGCATAGATTAGATTGGGGTTGTCGGCGCGCAAACTGTCGGGATCGAGCGCCCATTGTTCAAGCACGCCCGGTCGAAAGTTTTCCACCACGATGTCAGCAGATTTCAGCAACTGGCGAACTAGATCACGACCCGCCTCCGTTTTTAAATCCAGAGAGATACATTTTTTATTACGCCCTAAACTTCTCCACCAAAGTGATGTACCGTCTTTCACCTCTCGCCAATTGCGAATAGGATCACCCCCGGGAGGCTCAACTTTGATGACCTCGGCGCCAAAATAGCCGAGCATACAACCGGCAAATGGTCCCGCCAAAAGCTGCCCTAACTCGATAACTCGTAACCCTTGTAATGGTTTGCTCATGCTATTCTCTTGTAATCAACTAAAACTGACGCGATTCTAACAACTTATCGTATAAAGTAAGACGAAGAAGTGCGTATGAAAGGTAATTCAGGCAAAAATATTGTATTTTTTAGCCCAGCAGGCGGCTTTCGTTAATAAATAGACGTTTTTGAGCGTTGCCAATGAGTTGGCACGGAACCTGCGGCAAAGGGACTACTCTATATACTAGAGATAATCTAGGAGTTGGTTATGACCCTACAAAACTTAACGCGATTATATCGGGCCCGCTGGCTCAGTGGCGTCAGATTTTCTGCCCTACTACTATTAATATTGATTAGCTCGTTTTCAGGCGCCGACTCAGTGACTGAAAAGCAGGTCGAGTCTGACTCGATCACCGATTATATGGAAGCTATCGACAATAGTGAAGGTCGGTTCGGCGCATACGCAACCGAGCTTTCAGAGCTCTATCTAGGTTTAGGAAATTCTCTCTATGCCGGAGAGGAATACACCGAGGCTCTTGAAGCCTTTCAAAAGGGCATGCAGATTGAACGAGTCAACTATGGCCTCAGTAGTCTGTCACAGTCGCCCTATTTATTTTCCATCGCCGACACCGAGCGCTACCTCGGTAACTGGGATAAATCACAGCAGGCACTGGAACGTGTCTATAGCATCAACAGTAAAAACTATGGTGAGGCTGATGTGCGCATGCTCGGGGTGCTAGACAAAATCCTAGGCTGGTATATGGATAGTTATAAGGATCGCAAGCCAAAGGAAGGCTACACTAATCTCGTACTATCCGAACGTTACGCCCAGCGTATGTATGAAATCCTGAACAAAGATATGTCACTGGATGACCCAGAGGCGCCTGATCGCTTTCGGCGATTGGGTTACCTGCAACATGTTATTGCGGTTCATCTGAAGGAACATGGCGAGCCATCTGAGTCAGGTCTGAGTATTTCTATGTCTGGTTCCCCCGGTCGACCCAGCAGAGCAACTACCTCGCATTTACACTTCCGCAGAGGCAAGTTAGCCCTAGAAAAAGTGATTGCTTCTGTCATCCTGCAGCCTAACAGTACGGAAACTGATCAGGCACTTGCCATTGCTGAACTTGGCGACTGGTATTCAGTGTTTGGTCAAAAAACGCCAGCCACTGCGGCCTATCAGCTCGCTCTGGACGTTTTGGATACCGCCGAGGACCCCCAGCAAACCCGCACGGACCTATTTGGCCTACCGAGGATGATAGAGTTCAGTATGGCTAAAAGTCCGCCAATGGCCCCCGACGATCAGCCTACAGAATCACAACTTGAACTAGCCATGATCATATCCACTTACGGAGTCCCAAACAATATTGAGGTGGTCAATCCGCCCGAGGGTCTCAGCAAAGCGGCGTTGCGTGATATCCGTAGAGACACACGCGTCAAGCGCTTTAGACCGAAACTGGTTAATGGATTGGCCGAAGAAGCACCCTACCGCATGCTGTATGATCTCCCGATACCAAAAGGCTAAATCATGAATATAAATTATCCTCGTAGAGCCACAGCCCAGCCAACTGCGCTATCGATAATCACAACTTTAGCCGTACTTTTTTGTTTGAGTGCTTGCCAAATGCCCTCACCGACGAGTTCTTCAGGCCAATCAGGGTCGCCGAGTGGTGGCATGCCATCACCGCCAAGTGGTGGTGCCCCAAGTAGTGGCTCTCCATCGCCTAGCTCTTCAGCACCTAGTTCTTCAGCACCTAGCAGTTCCGGAGGGAACGAGGCTGCAGATGACGGGGCAGAAGCGTCTGGAGACTCAGTAGGCAACAACGGCAGCCCCCAAGGCGAGGATGATGGTGGTATCGATGGCTCAGATGGTGAAAGTATCGAAGGGCTAGACGCAGAACTGGATGCCTCTTTAGAAGGCTTTGATGACAGCGTCGGAGGCAGTTCCTCACAGGGTCCTAGCGAAATAGATATACTAAGCCCCAGTGGCTCGAGCGGTGTCACCGTCGGGACAGATGAGCCACTCTTTGAAGAAGCTGACAGCGGCACACCTGATGAAAGCAATACTGAGGTAGAACAGGCCGCTCAGAGTAGCCCTCAGTCGCCCGATAGCGCCGAAGGGGCGCCGGGTCAGTTAGACCAGCAAGGTGGAGAAATGAGCGCTGGCCAACAACCGGCCGACACTGCCGTAATCCCGATCCCCGAGGATATAGATGATGGTCAGGGTGACGGTATTGTCCTGCGTCAACTCCGTGATGCCGCGATGAGGGAAACAGACCCAGATCTCCGCGAACGACTCTGGGATGAATATCGGCGAATCAAAAATCAATAGCACAGGCTCAATGACAACGATGATAAAAAAGACCGAATCAACCAGAGTGCGCAATACACCGGCTCTAAACCGGCTCAGTCTAGCTGCGCTGATGTTTGGACTTATGGTCACTATGGTGACACCCCAAACTGCCATCGCTGGAATCGATAAGGTGACATCGTCGACAGCATTACCGCTGAGAACACCCTCTGCGCCAATTGCCGATGCTGCCCTATTAGATGTCGGCATTACGCCACTAAATGATGGACTGGACCTCACCGATGAAGATGACACGGTATTTCCAGAGGTCCGTTTTGCCGAGGCTATTTATTTTTCTAACCAGCTGGCCAAAGTGATGGAAAAAAGCGGTGCCTGGGGTGCGATTAGGGTGACACCCAGCGACGATGTTATTACTGATGTCTATGTCAGCGGTACCATTCTGCACTCAGATGGCGAGACTATGAAGTTACAAATTACTGTCAAAGATAGTCGGGGCCAGCAGTGGATAAGTAAAAAATACAATCAAACGACGGGAAAGTATGCCTACGACCGTCGCCTGAAGAACCTAGCTGATCCCTTTCGAAACCTGTTTGTGCGCATCGCTAATGATGTTCTCAAATATCGCGAAAAACTAAGCCAAGAAAAAGCGCTGGAGTTACGCACTATCTCTGAACTGCGCTTCGCCCGAAACTTTTCATCTGAGGCGTTTGATGAGTATATAGCGGAGAAACGGGACGGTACCCTAACGGTTGAACGACTACCGGCTGAGAACGATAAAATTTTGCAGCGGGTGCGCAAAATTCGTGACCGCGATTATCTTTATATAGATACCATGCAAGATTACTACGACGGCTTCTCTCAACAAATGCATCTAGCCTATCAAGATTTTAGACGCTCATCCTACGAGTCAGTGGTCAAAGCGAGACAGCTTGACCAGCAAGGAAATCGGCGAGTAGTGGCGGGTATTGGTGCGATTTTAGCCGGCATCTATGGTCGCACTGACTCAAACACTCGTATCGGCAGAGATGCCAGTACCGCCACTGCAGCCACGGGTGGTTTTATCCTCAAATCCGGGCTCGAGAAAAAACAGCAGGCCGCCACCTACAATGAAGCCGTGGCTGAAATGGGTTCGTCACTAGAAGCCGAGATCGCGCCTCAGGTCATAGAGCTCGAGGATCGCACTGTGACGCTCACAGGCACGGTTCAAGGACAGTACGAGCAGTGGCAGACACTGTTAGATAAGATTTATAAGCAGGAGCGCGGTGCGCTTTAAGCCAAGCCCTATGAACAAGCATCCAGTGCCACCTCATCCACAGCCGGCTAATACGCAGAAAATTATCATCGGCGTACTGCTTCTTGTGGCAGGGTTAGTCATCCTAGTACTACCCAATTTAGTCTCTAAACCCTGGATAGAAGATACAAGTGAATCAGCCACCATAGGTGTGGCCAAAACTGTGGTTACCCCGTCCACAGCGGCAGAGAAAACCCAGTATCGGCAGAGCTCGCAAACGGTACTGGCAACTATTATTGCGGTACGTGATCGTCTCAATAATCAGGGCATCGAACTCTGGGCGGACTTCGAATATCGCCAAGCCATGGCCTTAATAGAGCTGGGTGACGAGCAGTATATTCAGGGCAATTACGGTGCATCTCTAGAGACTTATAAGCAGTCACTAGGGCAACTCAAAAGCCTCGAACAGCTTGGTCAGATTCGCCTAGCCCAGGCCCTGACGGATGGTCTAGACGCAATTGAAAATGCCTCACCAGCCGGCTTAAGGGTTGCCGAGGATGCCGCGCAGTTGGCTGTGGCCATTGCGCCCAACAGCCCACAGACGCAAAATCTAGCTCTGCGGGCCGCCCTATTGCCGCAGATGATTGAGCTACTTCAGGCTGGCGATAGGCTCCTTGCCAGTAAACAGTTCGAGGCCGCCAGAAGCGCCTATCAGCAGGCTGCAAACCAAGATAGCCAGCATCTCAAGGCGTCCGCCGCATTGGACTCTATTGAAAAGACGATAATAGGAGAGCGTTTTCGGGACTATATGAGTGCGGGATTCAAGGCACTAGATCAGGACAAATTTGTCGCGGCGAATCAGGCTTTTAATAATGCGGGGAGCCTTTACAACAGCGATCCTGTGGTCGCAAAGGCGCTGTCTCAGGTTAGAACAAGACAGTCACAGGTTGCTGTAAGCCTAAAAATGCAAGAAGCCATTGGCTATGAAAAAAAGGAACTCTGGTCTACGGCTCTAGAGATTTATCAATCTTTGATGCTCACTGATCCCTCATTAACTGAGGCTAAAATCAGAGTCATCTCAGTCAGTGTGCGAGCGGATCTGGATAATAAAATCAATGGTATCCTCGCCGACCCGCTAAAGTTGGCCTCATCTAGAGTCTATCGGCAAGCCCAAAAACTGATGCAGGACGCCATGAGTATTAACATGCAAGGTCCCCTGTTAAGTCGACAAATTACCGATTTAGATACCGCGTTGCGACAGTCGAGAACTGCCGTCAAGGTGGTTCTGCAGTCAGACAACCTAACCGATGTCACCCTGTTTCGTGTTAAGCAGCTAGGTACATTTGAGCGCACCTCGGTGACGCTAAAGCCTGGCCGCTATGTGGCCGCAGGCAAACGGCTTGGCTTCAGAGACGTGAGGATTGAATTCACTATCACTGGCCAACCATTGCCAGCACCGATTCTGGTAAGCTGTACAGACGCGATTTAGCCTTAGGTCTAGGTGAAAATTACTCAGCCACCAGTGAAAAACCCATATTATTGAGATAATTAAAGACTAACGTAGATACTAGAAACCTATGCCCGACGATCAAAAAAAGCCCATCTTAGCTGCCGAATTCAAGCCTCTGATAGGCGCTGAAAGCAAACGAAGGCTACCCTTTTCTTCCGGCATGCTCAGCCTTATAGTACTTGCCGGTTTCGGCATTATTATTATGACCTTTCTGTTCGTCGCGCGCGCAGTAGTCTTTCAAACAGTCCCTCCAGAGACTCAGATCTCTGTTAGCGGTCTATCATTTAACATCGGCGATAACTATCTGCTGCTAAGCGGTGACTATGACATCACTGCAACCGCTGAGGGTTACTACCCGTTAATTGAATCAATCACCGTGGGCGATACCGCCAGCCAAGATGTTAGCCTCCAGTTGCTGCCATTACCGGGCAATCTCACCGTTACCTCAGATTTAGAAGATATACAGGTCACTATTGATGATCAGCCGGCCGGCACTGTTCCGGGGACCATTAAAGCTATTAGCCCGGGCCTCCGTAAGATGGTCTTTAGCAAGTATCGTTATTTTCCATTGCAGCAAGAAATTGCTATCGAAGGTCGCGATAGAACTCAGTCGGCGGATATTAGCTTACAACCCGCCTGGGGCGCAATGCAATTAACCTCTGAACCCACCGCGGCCGAAGTCTACATTGACGATCGCCTTGTGGGTCAAACGCCCCTAAGTACAGAGGTCTTAGAAACGGGCAGTCGGCTAAAGCTGATCCTCGCGGGCTATAAAATCTACCAGCAGGAGATTGCAGTCAAGGCGGGCACCAGTGTCACTCAGCCTCCCGTTAAGCTAATCGTTGCAGACGGCCTGCTGCAGTTGAGTAGCACGCC
>Ga0075443_10000114_pt1 | contig 32371 bp, 44 predicted proteins | sample CoawatmetaG00DNA_3_FD_71583 | JGI IMG/M metagenome (GOLD analysis project Ga0075443, IMG submission 71583) | Marine microbial communities from the West Antarctic Peninsula - Coastal water metaG006-DNA | ecosystem: Environmental > Aquatic > Marine > Coastal | place: Atlantic Ocean: West... | reverse complement strand
GAGAGGGAGATGTTTCATTATTGATTCTTGAATATCAATTTGTAAGGGAGGCATGTATGCTCTTGGATTATTTTTTACGAATGCCATATATAATATATAATACAATAAATATTATTTTTATTTTAAGTCAATCAAATATTTGTTTAAATTATTTCATATTCAATATTTTACGAACTCGAAAATCGTGGCGATCGTTCGTATCATATAATTAAAAGTAAATGTGACAAGAAGATTACTACTTGATTAATGACATTGTTCATTGGACCACCTATTCTAAGCGGCATCGGTCAAGTCGTTTTAGACTACTCCAAGTTACTAGACCCTGCTGATTCTCAACACATCGTACTAGGACAAGATCAGTACATTCAAGATCAAGATGTTTTTATGTTTGCGTTGCCAATACCAAATTGGCTCAATGTTATCCCAGTAATAATCAAGACGTCTAGATCTGTACGGATTATGACAGTCTGTGAGACCGAGACGGTTCACGATGACTATGGCAAGCTGTTCAAACTGTGTCCAAACAATGAGGTTCTTGTCCCAAGCGAGTTCTGTAAAAGAATATTTGAACGGCAGTTCTCCTTCGTCAAGTGTAAAGTCCTCCATCACACCACAACCATTCCGTCTCCGTCACAAACGACCGTCACCACAACCACCGACCCGTACGTCTTCTACCACATAGGAAACATTATGGACCCACGCAAGAATACAAATGGTCTGATAAATGCCTTTTTGCGGTGCGGTTTCGGTGACAAAGCGAAGCTGATCGTCAAGGCCACATGCCACCACCCGGTCACTCTACCACCCGATGTACAAAATGTGTCCATCATCAATGGGTTGTTAAGCAAAGAGGAACTGGACGCCAAAGTGCACGCCAAAGGTCACTGTTACGTGAGCTTCTCGCATTCAGAAGGGGTCGGTATGGGTGCGGTCGAGGCGGCGGTTCGTGACAAGCCAGTCATCATACCAGAGTATGGTGGTTGCAAGGAGTACGTCAAGACCCCGTATACGATTCGGTGCTCGTCGCTCGTCCCTGTTGGACAAGATGATTTCTTGTTCAAAAAGGATATGTTATGGGGTGATCACGATGAGGACCACCTCGTTGAGTGTATGAGAGACGTATTTGAAAAACGGCTTACGTGGATGGACCACAGTCACACCAAAAATTTAGTGAGCCTGAAGGTTAGTAAACTAATTGGTTAGTTCTCCCATAGCTTCACGGTTTCGCCGTCTTTGAGCAGCGGCTGGGAAAAACCGGTTCTGTCCGCGGGTGTAAAGACCGTAACCTAAGGCCCGGTGACCCCGGACTATCAGTGAGGTCGGGATGAAAGCGAAGACCAGCATATAAACTGAAAGCATATTTGACAGGTACGGTATCTGCAATCGCGCAATCGTCGACCGATGTTGCTCCAGGAATGTCCCAGTCGTTCTTGAAACAAGTGCACCAGTTGATTCCATTCCACCCATCATATCCCCGTGGACAACGGCCGCCGTTATGAGAATTGTGAGAATTAGATACTTGGAACCCACGTATTTGCCAATCAGTCCGGTGGTCATACTGATAATTTTGCGGATAGTTCGTTTCGCAACATTCGGAAGGTACGTCTGCGCTTTCGTAATCAAGGCAATGACAAGCATACACTGGATACACTCATAGGACTTGTCTGTAAAGAAAAATTTAGTGACTGAAGCAATCTGCTTCAATAGGAACATCATAATTACATCGAGTAGGTTGAGCACCGCACGAGCGCAGCTGCCAATCGCGCCGGCGCGATTGGCGACGACCTTGAAGGCGCGCATCAGACCAGCAATGACGATGGAACTCAGGTACATCTGTCCAGTCACGGGGTCGCGGAAGAGTGTTCCTTTTGCCAGTTCTGACACGACCGCTTGAGTGTATTTAAACCAGCCAGTCACGTCCTTGTTGAGAAGGATTTCATTGAACGCTTGTTGGTCAAACGTGCCTTTCAGGTTGATATTCTTGCCAGTCGCCGCCGAGGACAGTTTGTGTGCAAAGAGCACGTCGACTTCGGGGAGGATCGCTTGGGTCGCTTGGCTAAGCTCGTTAAAGGCTCGAATGGCAGATTTGGGTGCGTTGGTGAGCACCTTCTGTGGTATGTTTTGGAGGAGGTCACTGATATAATTTCGTAAATCTAGATTGTGTACAACAACCTTGTTCCCGTGTCGTGGCAGGGCCGCCAGTGTCGTTTCAATCACAGATAACTCAGTCGCGGATGGTTCAACCTTTTGCAAGGCTTTGGCGATGCCTTTGCCGTACGTTTTCATCCTGGTCAGAATTCCATCGCCGCCGCTGTTTTCATTCACATACTCAATAGCGTGAATGACCATCGGTCCGGCCGCTCCAATCTGACGTTTGAGGGCGTTCTTATTAGCCCGATTTAGTGGTAGGTCATTGACTACGTTCATTACTTTACCGTGCGCTTCACGCTTCTTGTTCTCCACCGTCGCTGCAATGTCCTGTGCCTCTTCGGGGGTGACCGTATTTAGCGCATTGGCATAGGTTGTACCATTAGAGGGTTTGTTGTATTTCCGCGCCGATGCTTGGGTCGATGCACGCATATTAATCTGGTTCGCGCTGGCCTTTATATTTGCCGCAGTCACTGACACCATAAATTGCTTCCATAGCTTCCCATTGGCCTTGATGGGATCTAATTTATTATTGATTTCCTTGAGCATGTCCCTTTTGACGGCAGTCGGTGCATTTTTGAGTGCCACACTCTGGTTTGTTACTATGGCCCGCTTGATTTGGTAGAGACCAATAGCGTCTCTGGTGTATGTCTTCTTCTTCTTGTTCCACGCGTTGACACCTTTGACTGTTGCGATGTAGGCGTTGCGGTTCAGAGTGGCCAAAGTTTTGGGTGGCGGACGCATAATGCTAACGTTCTGAACCTGCGCCAAGTAGTTTCCGGTCGTCGTCTGGGGCTGTGCAAGAGCTGATGACGACGACCCCCGTGCCGCAGCAGCAGCAGCAGGGTTGGACGCCAAGAGCATCCCCATAAGTGCCGCTTTGACAGCACGGCCGCGGCCGCGACCACCGGTCGCTCGTGCTGGTGTCTTCACCCGCGCCGCATTCGCGTTGGCGCGGTTTCGGTTAGCAATCTTGGTCCGAATTTCATTGCGGAGACGGTCCTTTGACTTGGATGTCACATTCTTGATGAACAAGCCAACCGCGATGTTTTTCACATTCGTTTCGCTGAGACCAGCGATTTTGGCATTGCGTTGTATACCGGCGGGTGTCTCTTGTAAATTTTCAATTGTCACCACCATTCTTGTGTTTTTTAGATAACATAACATTATTTTTTTTCAGTTCACACCGTGAGAATTTCCAGGTTGATGTAGTTCGCGCCGAGGACGATGAGGCCGGCGAGGACCGCACCTGACATCAAGAAGCCTTGCTGGGAAATCAGCATCATATTCATCTCGTCGATGACCTTGACACCGGTCGGCTTCTTGATGAGTTTGGGGAGGCAGTTGCTGGCGAGGATGTAGAGCGCCATCCCGATGATGACTGGACGGAGCGTATCGGAGTCGAGCATTGGTAATTTATTTTTTAATTTTAAAGAGAGATTTTTATTTTTTGGAGCACCCGCACCGGCACTTCTTCTTGGTCGCCGCGCCGCACTTCCATTTGGGGTGCTTGGCGGCTTTGGCGAGAGCACACTTGACGATCCCACACGGCCTGGGTGCGAAGTGGGCGTAACTCAGCGCCGCACGGCACCGCTTTTCGGTGTCGACCGGGAAGGATCTGGGGTTCTTTGCGCCACCGGCCGCGCCACAAAAGGCGCTGGCGGGGACGTTGCGGTACTTGCCCGTCTTTTTAGATTTGATGTAGATTCCACCGCGCGGTCCAACTTTCACTGACGACTGACTGTTCATTTTTTTTAATAATAATAATATAAAGTGAAAGAAAAAAAAAATATTGTTTAGTTCCATAGCAAGTTCGCATCTTTCAGGAATACGGACGACTTCGTGTAACCCGTACCCCCCGCATTGAACCGGTAGTTCACACCTTGGACCTTGTTCATTTTACTGAACTCCCGATTTTCACCGGTCCGCCGCGTGCCTGGTGCAAATGTCTTCCCTGATCGCGTCTCGAGTCGGGCATTTTTACCGGTGAACGGCATCTTCTTGACGGAACCAAAATCGATGAATTTGTGGTCGACGATGTTGCCGGTCGCCGCGTCCACTTTCACCATAATGTTTCCGATGTGACCATTCTGGTGTGGGTATGAGGACTGCGCAAACACTGTATGTAATTGTTTGACGATGGAAATTGCTTTGTTCTTCTGTTTTTTGGTGGCGGTCGATTTGTACTTACCCACGTAGTCGCCGAGAGACATCCATCCTTCGGCGGTGTTGAACAGTTCCATCACGATGACGCTGATTTTGCCGGTTGTCGGTTTTGTGTTGGCCGCTTTGTACTCCACCATTTTGTTTGCGACGAGGTTGTTTATGGGTACGGAGTAGTTCTTGAACGGTTCCGGCACGAAGGGTTTCAGGTTGGCGTTCCCCCACAAACTTCGGTGCGTATTTATCTCGGTCCTTGCGGTGTTCGTATTATTTTGTAGTTTGACGGCGAACCCTTTGTCGGTAATATACACCGACCCGAAGGCGGAGGGATTACCGATCCGTCTAATTGGCATTCCATACTGCCAGTTTTTAATTTGGGGGATGATGAACAACCGCATAAACAAAGCCGCCTTCTGTTTATTGTTGATTTTCTGATATTGGATCGGCAACAACGTATTTATAATTCGCTGTATAATTCGCGGTGCCATTTTTCGACTGTTTAAATTACTCTATTAGTTTATTACATATATATATAAAAAAATGAAACGTCTAGAAGAGTATTCTCCTCTATGATTGATACCGATACCGAGATCAAGATTGATGGCGGCTTTGTTCGATTGGTTGAGTCGATGCCACAAACCGCCCTGGATACCGCAATCGTGCAAGCCGCTCGCGTCTCCTACGCTGGAGGGACAACCGTCACGCGATCGGATCGCGGACTTATTCGCTACCTCCTCCGACATCGCCACACCACCCCTTTCGAGATGGTGGAATTTAAATTCCACATTAAGATGCCAATCTTCATCGCCCGACAACACCTACGACATCGAACAGCCTCAGTTAACGAACTATCAGCACGCTATTCGGTCGTTCCAAACGAGTACTTTAGACCAGATCGTTATCGTACCCAGTCAGACACCAACAAGCAGAGTTCCGGTGCCGACGATATCATTCTCGAGGAGTCCAACGTTATGAAAACGAAGAGTGAATTCGTGAGTGATCAGGCATTTCACGTGTACAATGAGATGATTGAGAATGGGTGCTGTCGGGAGTTGGCGCGATGCCACCTCCCACAGTCAACCTACACCGAGTTCTACTGGAAGATCAACCTACACAACCTGATGCACTACCTCGAACTCCGAATGGCTCCAGGTGCCCAAAAGGAAATCAGGGACTATGCGTGTGCCATATACGATTTGGTCAAAGACAAAGTCCCGGACACGATGGAGGCGTTTATGGATTTCAAAGTGAATGCTTTGACGCTGTCCGGTCCGGAGGTGGAGGCGTTCAGAACCTCCTTCAATATGTTTCCGGGGAGCGAGCATATGTTCGGGACGGGCAAATCGGCAGGAGGCCTCACCGCTGGTGAAGCCCGGGAATTTAAAGATAAAATTGATCGTATGACAAAGAAATGACGACGATGAAATTGAAAAAGCGCGGAACGTCCTACACTCCCGTTGACGAATACAACCTGGTTCTCAAAAATATAGTGATTGAGAACCCAATGTACACCCATAACAACAAAAAATACTTTGGTATCCGTGTCAGTTCAGACTCGACCGCTATCGAGGAAGCCCATCAGGCAGTTGAACCGTACCTCGACCGGACAAATAAGACCGTTGTCGACCCATTAAGTAGTAGTGGCGGCGTTCTCAAGGTCAAGGTTCCGTTTAATCACGGTCGGGTCCAGTGCAAAATGTCCGAACTGAAGACGATCGGCGAGTACAAAAAAGGCGACGTCATCCCCGAGCTGACCATCAACTTCTGTGGATGCTGGACGATCGGGACATACAGCGGCATCTCGTGGAAAATAATATCAATGAACTAAACAAAACAAATGAAGACGGTCATCACATTTGGAACATTTGATATGTTCCACTACGGGCACGTGCGAATCCTGGAGCGCGCCAGAGAACACGGTGACACGTTGATCGTCGGACTCAGCACGGACGAGTTCAACCTCACCAAAAAGAACCGGCGACCCATCTTTAATTACGAGCACCGGAAATCCATCCTCGAGTCGCTTCGGTGCGTGGACAAAGTCTTCCCAGAAGAAAGTATGGAACTCAAAGATCAATACGTCCGCGAACACATGGCGGACCTGATGGTGATGGGCGACGACTGGAAAGGTGCATTTGATTCCAATGTGTCTGTTCCGGTTCACTACTTGGAACGCACACCGACCTTGAGCACGACCGACTACATTAAAAATATTATTGTAAACTACAAAGACGACACCAACAATGAGCAAATATAAAGAAGGTGAAGCGGGTCCACTTGAGTACTACCTCTATGACACGGTCGCTCCGATCGTCGGGACATTTATGTATGAAAAACTGGGAATGACACCGAATATAGTCACTACATTCAGATTTTGTTTAGGTTTATACGTTGTTCGACTCATTCATACTAAAAAATACACCCTCGGTGCCGTTCTGTGGTTTATACAAAACTGTCTGGATGGTATAGATGGTTACATTGCACGTAAATATAACATCAGTACTGAATTTGGCGCGTGGTACGACACGACCTCAGACGATATTCTTACAGCACTCGTAGGATTTGTGATATTACAAAAATATAATGTAAATACACCTGCGAAAATAGTTAGTTTGCTTATATTCATATATATGTACTTCGGAAATCCTGTAAAACAACGCGTTGCTTGCATACACCACAAAAATAAGTGCGCCGACAAATTGATTAGACACGAAGTCCTTTCACGAACACTACAGTATAGCGGCGTTGAATTATCTCTGCTCGTCTCGATCGTAATTTATTTTATTCCATATTATCATAAAATAAAATGAATACTTCTATTGTGGTAAATCTGGTGGTCGCATACCTATTGAATATAGTCGCCAATATATTCATTAGCAAACGAGGTCAAGGCGAAACCGGTCGAAACTATGACATTATCCAGTCAAATACAAGTGACCTCAGCGACTACCGGAAAATGTCTGACTATATGATGTACTTTATCGTTGCGGTGGCTCTGTACAACTACAAACATCTTCCGATACCCAAAATCCTGAAGATCCTAACGATTTTTATGGTATTGCGGTCAATAAGCATCTTTGCCACCAGTCTGCACGACTGTCCCAAAAAGACCGAGAACAAGTGTCAGTATTCGATTAAAAGATCAATACTGAGTGGCGGGTGCGAAGACAAAATGTTCAGCGGACACACACTTATCACGCTTATTTTGTGCTACTACTTATCCAAAACGTTCAACGGGACGGCGTGGAACGCACTGTTTGGTGCTTACGCGACGATCTTGAGTGTTGTTCTCGTCGTCGTTCGGGATCACTACACTATCGATGTTCTCGCGACGTGGGCTCTCTTCTACTTTTACACCCCTAAGTGATGTGGTCCAACCACCAGAGGTGACAGTGCTCGAAACCGAGCACTGCGTCAATTGCATCCTCAATCTCTTTGATGTACCCACACCCGTACGTCAACCGGTTCCTGTAACACCGTATCAATGTGTCATTCTCTGTCGCCATCAACAACCGGAACTTTTCGACCGCATAGTCGATCTTATTTTCGAACAGCTTCATTCCGTTTCACTGTCCCTTTTTGAAGTATGAGTGTGGGTACACTTTTAATAACCCGCCAATCATTCCAAATATCAAACACATATTTAAAATCTAAAAACGTTTTAGATTTTAAATAGTGATGGAGACTTCGTTGACCCGCTCGGGATACGTCGTCGTGTCGTCCGCTGACGATACAACGATCACTAAAAAGGAACTCACCGTTCGCCCCGATGTGAATGCGGCCGCGGATTTTGGTGGCGGACGCCCGCCGTCTTTCAAGGTCTTCCGGTTCAACCCGAAAACAAAGGCGGTGTGCGTCCCCAAATACTATGGCCTCGAGAAGTTTGGGCCACCCGGCGTTGACAAACGCCCCGAACCGGCGGGCTGGTCTTCGCCCGGCGTGGTTTTTACAGGTACTCTGCGCACTGAAACCTCCCAACCCGAAGCGCTGCGCAAAGCCGTCGAGTCCGGAGGCGGTGTCCTGTCACTGCCGTGTGGTTACGGGAAGACCACAGTCGCGCTAGCCATCGCCGCCCACTGGCGTTTCCGGACGATGATTGTCGTGCACAAGGAGTTCCTGGCGAACCAGTGGCGCGAGCGGATCCAGCAGTTCTGTCCCGGCGCGACCATCGGCATCGTTCAGGCCGATAAGTTTGAGGTCGAAGGGTGCGACTTTGTCATTGCGATGCTCCAGTCCCTGTCGATGCGGGAGTATGACTGCAGCCAGTTCGACAGTATCGGAACCCTGATTGTTGATGAGGCACACCATATCTGCGCCAAAGTGTTTTCACAAGGGCTGTTCAAGCTGTGTCCCAGACACACATATGGACTGTCAGCCACACCGACCCGTAAGGATGGACTGACCAATATCCTCCACTGGTTTTTAGGTCCGACTTTTCTCAGTGTCGAGCGGGTCAGCCAAAAACAGGTTGAAGTGTTCACGATCGAGTACAAAGGGGTCGGGTCGACTTATCGAGAACCCCCGCCGTGCAACCGGACCGGGAAGGTGTCACTGGTCCAGATGATCACCGATTTGGTGGAGGATCCGACCCGCAACCGGATGCTCATCGACCTCATCAAAAACACAATTGCACCGACCCGCAAGATCCTGATCCTCAGTGACAGACGGTTGCACTGCCAATGGCTCTGCGAACAGTTTAACACTGAGACGGAAGCTGGACTCTATATGGGCGGAATGAAGGAAAAGGATCTCGAGGAGTCATCTAAAAAACGTCTTATTTTCGGGACGTTCAGCCAAGCACACGAAGGCTTGGACATCCCGACCCTAGACACAATCATCCTCACGACACCCAAATCGGACATCACCCAAGCGGTCGGTCGAATCCTCCGCGAAACTCCCGGGAAAAAAAACAACCCACATATCTACGATATTTGGGACAAATGGTCTCTCCTGAATGCGATGTATGCCAAGCGGTGTAAAGTATATACACACGGAGGGTTTAGACATCACAGCGACGGTGCAACAACAACACCACCCCCATCCCCTTTCGCTTTAAAAAAGTGTATGATAAAAGTACCAACAGCATCAACCTAAACTCAATACACCCAGTTGTAAAATTTATATCAAAAAACACATTTATTTTATTTACATCGATTCGATTAGTAAAATAAATGTATCTTTTTTTTTAAAAAAAGCTGGTATTAATTCCTCTCTATTTAAACTGGTCACTCACAGCCAAGACAAAGACCCCTGCGATGAAAAACATAACCAGGTAGTTGCACTCTGATCCAAAATCCAGAGCAGGAAAAATGTCCTTCATTTTCCCTGACGACTGGGACTGGGCGGTGGTCGGTGGCGTCGCTATTTGTTTTAGTGGTGGTGGTGAGGAGTCGTCACCTAAATCAAGGGGACAGAGTCCGATCGTCATTTTATTTTAGTACTATCTTTTTTTTTCTCACATTGTCACCTCGGTCTTCTTCTTGCGCGGCGTATACTTCCGCTTCTTTTTGGTGCCACCGATAGCGACGTCACGGACTTCACCTCCTGTAGACTCACCCGAAATTGACACAATGTCCGAGATGCTCTCGGCGTCGTCAAAGTCAATGACGTCCTCTTCAATAATGGTCGCCTGGTGGTGTGAAATAGGTTTGGTGTTGACCGGGGGAGCTGGTGGCATCATAATACCACCCATCAGGCTGGAGATGTCCATCCCCGGACCTTGCATCTCTCGGCGTCCGCCACTATTCGATACCGCCGCCGCCTGTGCAACCGATGAGTTGGTTGGACGGTTTGTCGGGTCGGTCGCCATTGCACCAGGTGGAGGCGCCTGGGTGTTCTGGACGGCACTAACCATATTCTTGAGGAGATCTGGGTTCTGTTTCATTACGTCATTCATATTGGGCATAGCAGCCTTGAACATACTGTTGGTCAGGTGGAACATCATTGCGCTGCCACCCAGCATCATAATGAGCTTGACCTCGGGTGCGACATTCATCTTGGTCTTGTATTTACAGTAGAGTTCCTCAAACACACCGTCATAGTCGTCCACATTCTCCATCACAGTCTCAGACCAGCCTTCGAGCATCACCTCGAACGGGTTGTACCGCTTGTTCAGGAATTCTACACCAGTGACACATGCGATGAGCATCCGTCTGGAGAATTTAATGGACTGATCGACCTCGATGCTGTACATAATCCGCTTAACTTCGGTCCGGAGTTCCGAGATGCTCGAGTAGGCGTTGAGGCGCTTGTTCACATTGAATCCCTTCTTCTCCAGTCTGGCCAATTTGTTCAGAATGTCTGCCTTTTCTTCATCGATAGATGTAAACCCTTTGGACGGGTGATCACCTCCTCCTCCGCCACCGCCACCGCCGCCGTACTGCTGTACGCTGCCCGCTTCGTCCTCGTCTTCATACATTTCATCTTCGACGTCTTCACCATAGTCGTACTCCTGGGCAGGAGGCGGTGGTCGAGGGGCCGATTGTTTGGTCGGGTTCATAAAGGCGTCAATCTCGGGTTCATCCTCCTCCTCGTCCATCATCCGGTGACGCCGCTGCTGCTGCTGCTGCTTGGGAACAACCCGCTGTTTAGGACGAATGCGATTTGATTTTTTTGTGCTACCACCAATGTTGATGGTCCGATCCGGTGTAATTTCGATTTCATCCAGAAGAGCCTGCTCATCCTCATTTAGATTCATAACAGTATTATCATTCATAGCACCCGGGCGTTCAATCACGATTTCATTTCCGTCGTCGTTCGACATTGTATATGTATGTATATGTTACTTCAAATAATGGAAAGTAATCGAAAACCTTTAACGCACCCCATCTCTCGTCTCCACAAAAAAAAATAATATTTATGTTTAAAGTAAAACACACCAACCCACGATATGAACAACTTTAACATTAACTTCAAGAGCAAGCAACTTTGGTCTGGGATTATCCTTGGACTTCTCCTGTGTCTCCTGTTCGGCAAGATGAACAAGCGAAGCGGTTATAGTTACACTACCACCGGATCTGACATTATTACACAGGAAGCACCAGGAAACGTGCAGAGTATCTTCGACCTTAAACAGTCACAGGAATGTCTTCCTGGTCCGTCACCAACGACGAGCCCATATACCCTTGGGACTGATGGTATTTGCGGTGCTCAGGCCGCGGTCGCGGCGGCGGCGAATTACACCATCACAGATGGTATCGGTGGATCTCCTTTGGATGCGACTGAGATGCAGCTGGTGAACCAGCTCGTGAGCCAGTAAAAAAAAACTTGTTTTTTTTTCGTGATTCTTAACAAAAAAAAAGTATAATACTATTTGTTAATAATGATGAACGATACTACAACGTGCCCACCCCTCGAAATACGGAATGTGTTTGTGTCATCTGCCAGCAGGGACACCACGCGTTTCCCAAACGGAAATAACTACACTGTCCACCTCACGACACCAATCAAAGATGTGGTCAAAGTCGAACTGCTGCACTGCTCAGTTCCCAACAGTATGTACAACCTGGTGGACGGGGACAACGTCATCGCCTTCTCGAACTCTACTACTACCAACAGCACGACCCCGACTACCGCAGCCGACCTCACCACTTTCTCCATCCCACCCGGTTTCTACAGTGCGTCCGGCTTGGCGACCACCTTGACCAGTGCGACGTCGAACAATGCCGGAGGAATGTCAGTGACCTATATCTTCGACCAAGGAAAGTTCTTGTTCAAACGTCCGCAAAACCCGTCCAACTCCTTCACAATGAACGTTCTATCCAGTTCGCTGGCTACTATGCTGGGCACAGCGACTAATACAATGATTCCGTCTACCGTCCCTCCTGCGTGGACCGCCGTCCCCAACCCCCAAATACTGCCAGTATTTGTAGACAACACTACATACGTGAACCAGAACTACATCAGGTCGACGACGATTGCCGATCTCAACCCAAATGAAGGGGTCTTCTTGGACATCCACGAGTTGCGTACCCAGTACAATGAGCAGGGGTTGAAGATCGGCGGCACAGACGGGACCTTCTCAGGTCAGAATATGTCGCGGTCGTTCGGTATGATTCCGATGGATGTGTCAGGCGGGTTTATCAAGCGGTTCAAGAAGACGAGCGATTTTGATTTCACGATTGACTATCCGTACCCGCTCCAGAAGATTGATCGGCTGACGATTGATTGGATCGACAAGGATGGTCGGCGGCTTGATTTCAACGGCTTGAACGACAACTCTTTTTTACTCCGATTTCACACCCTCCGCCGGAACATCTGTTCAGTGCCGAGGTGAGTAAAATATAAAAAAAATAATCTATTGTAACAATTATTAATTAAACAACAATGTCTGGTGGTATTTCACAACTCGTTGCCATTGGCGCTCAGGACGCTCATCTGGTCGGTAACCCGACAGTGTCCTTCTTCAAGTCAAACTATAGCCGCCACACCAACTTCTCCCACGTCGTGCAGCGCCAAGTCATTCAGGGCAACCCGGCGAACAATGGGATGTCCACGGTCCGGTTCGAACGCAAAGGTGACCTGTTGAGTCACACGTACCTGACAGTCAAGAAGAACGCGGATGGCGAGGCGCTGCCTGTAACCAACGCGATGGTCGACAAGGTCGAGCTGCTCATCGGCGGTCAGGTCATCGATACTCAGACTTTCGAATTCTCATCCAATATTGCACCGCACACAACCGCCAGCACCTACTCACGAGGGAGCACAGTGGGAGTTGACACTTTTTACCCGCTCCGGTTCTGGTTCTGTGAGAACGCGCAGTCCGCCATTCCGCTGGTTGCCCTCCAGTACCACGACGTGGAGCTGCGCATCACGTGGGGCGCGACCTTCGGCACCACCAATACCGCCGAGTGCTGGTCCGACTTCATCTACCTGGACACCACAGAGCGCGAGCAGGTGGCGAACAACCCGCAGAATATGCTGATTTACCAGGTGCAGAAGGCGGTTGCGTCCTTGTCCAAGGTCCAGGAGCTGAACTTCAACCACCCTATCAAGTTCTTGGCGACGGCTGAGGATATGACCATCAACCCGGCAACCAACAAGATCAAGATGCAGATCAACGGCGTGGACATCGGCGATGAGAAGACCATCGCCCCACATTTCAACAGCGTGCCCACTTTCTACAACACGTCCTTCTCGACTCGTGGTATCACAGCGTTTTTACATAAGATCAACCTGATCCCTTTCTGCCTGGACACCAACAAGCTCCAGCCGACGGGTTCGTTGAACTTCAGTCGCTTGGACTCGGCTCGCATTGTGTCGAGTACCGACCCCTTCAGCAAGTCTTGGTATGGCGTGAACTACAACATTCTGCGCATCGAGAACGGGATGGGCGGTCTGATGTATGCGAACTAAACCTCTAAAAAAATAATCACTAGTAAACAAACAAAAACGCACACCCAGTTAAAGAATGAAGTTCTCATCAATTGTATTACTGATCGGAGTAATCTTCGTACTCACCTACAACCCCAAAACTGGATTTCTTGACAGGTACATCCAGTCTCCGCCACCGTCATCTGTAAAGACCCCATCATCAATCGTGACGGCGGGGGCGGTGGGGACGACAGACGAGGAGAAGAAGAGCACGTGTTGCAATTCAACGGACTACAGGGCGGAGAACAACGTGCAGTGCCGAGCGGCGTACTACCAGGGCCTCCAGTTTGGCGATCCGGACTATGGTTGTCCGACTAAACAACCATCAACCTGTCAAGGCGCGATTATCTAGACTTAAAAAGATGTACCACCAATAACAATAAATAATATGATCCAAATGAACCGTGAAACTGTCACTCTCGCCGGAGTTCTAATTGCTTTGGCGGGTTGTGTTTACCTCTATAAAGAACTGCAAAAAGTTCAAAGGCAAATCGAGGAAGCGCCACCCCTTCTTCCTCAACCTGCCTCACCCCCCGTAACGATCCAAGCGCCTGTCAATGATATAAAGGTGAAGCCGGTGGTAGCAGCCGCAGTAGTCTCCGAAAAAAAAGAGGACTAAAAAAATAATGTAATTCTATTCATAGAAAAAGAGGTTCTTCCAAAAACTCTTTTGATAAGATGACAATAGTACTCCGAAAAGAAGAAAGACACAAAGGAATTGCAATACCGGTGTCCTTTATTGATGATAAGCCACGTTTTCTAACTATGAGAGATCGACGGTTTAAGGAATGGCTTTTCGTTACCGGTGGATGCCGGAAACGAGAAGTTTTTAATCCTCTCCGGTGTGCTCTTCGTGAACTCGAGGAGGAAACCAGAGGGGTTATAAATCTTAAAAATGGTAAATTTAGTTATTTTAAATTCACAACCAAAGAACGTTCAGCGGAAGAAAAGACAAAGGACATCGCGGATGGTATCGAGGTAACCTTGGTCTATCACGTGTATGTCATAGAATTCAATGTAAATCGCACAATACAGGGAAACCTGATTAACCGGTTCAACTATCAACGGGCTCGAACCGAACTGAGAAAGAAGAACAAGCTACCCATTCGTCGGACCTACGACGAGAACGACTTTATGAGTTTTGACACACTGGACGAATTTAAGAGACGTCGGTTGTGGGATCTCATAGATAAGAATATCATTCAAAATCCAGCATTCTATGTAGCGCTCACCTCGTCAAATAGAGAAATATTTAATATGTCAAGAAACTAACTAACCCTTACAATGAAATCGAAGGCCCATTTTATCAACGAGCTGTGCAAGTTGAAGAACATCAACCCGGAGTGTGAAGAAGCAAAATCGTTCGAGTCACTGAAGATCGTGGAGTTGCTGGTCGAAATGAACAAGTTCAAACCGCCACCGAAGAAGAAGAAGGAGGAGGACACGGATGATGGCGATGACGACGACGATGACGACGACGACGAAGGAGGAGTAAGTAACTACGCGGGGTGTAGATTTTAAATTCAAATAAACCACGCCCCTATTCTACTCACCACCTCACAATATATAATGTAATTTAAACAATACACGTTTAAATTATATTAAGTTACGCGCGCGCGCGATAATGTTCCGAACATGGTGCAATACGCACGCTCGGCGGGTCGGTGGGTCTGAGATTACACACGTTTTGATGGACGGTGGGATCCTGTCGGTCCCGTGGTCCAAAGTGGATGAGTTCAATCGAGTTTATGTCAGGAGCATTCTCTCCGGTGAGAAACTATTTGTGGTCGAACAGAAAACTCAACACGGGTATAATTTCTTCGTCGACATCGACTACAAAGACGAGGAAGACGCACTTGAAATGGAACAGATCAAAACGATTTCGACAATCATTTACGATACGGTGAAACCGTTCGGGGCACAGCGGTGCATCGTCTCAACGGCTTTACCCAAAAAAGTATCCGGCGGTAAGATCAAAACGGGGGTTCATCTTAATTTTCCAGGATTTGTCGTCAATCAGCGAAGTGCCGTCGCCTTGATGCACCGAATCGTGGAAGCACTCTGTCGAGTGTACTCAGGGGTTGACTGGACGAAAGTCATAGACGACGCGGTGTACGGCAATCCACTGGAAGGAACAAAGGGGAGCGGGTTTCGGTCCCCGTGGTCACACAAGAAGGGTAAGCATGTCGACTGTGTCGGTAAAGGGTGTGACGGGTGCAAAGGGTCAGGTAAAACGGTGGAGAGTGAGTACCTCTCGGTCTTTGTGGACGAAGGTGATTCGTTAACCTATGTCGATCAAGACATCACATTGGAGAAACTTGAGATGACAACGATTCGTGTCCGCGAAGGGACACCACTGGTCGCCGACGTACCAGACATTGTCATTGCTGACGTGGCAATGGTAGCGGCACCATCGAAACAAATCAAAATCAAAAATGAAGGGTCATTCACCAAAGCACAGTCAAAGGACGAAGTGTTCCCAGAACTGATTCCGGTGGTCGAGACCTTCATCAGAGAGTATCTACCCGGTCAGAGATCGTCCCGAGTTCACGGTATTTTCAAGTTTAAGACGATCTACTTGATCAAAACAAATTCAAAATACTGTGAAAACCTGGGACGCGAACACGGTTCGAATCACGTATGGTTCAAGATCGAATCGGGTGGAACAATAGTTCAAAAATGTTTTTGTACGTGTGACACAACGGTCGGACGACAAAGGGGTCTCTGTAAAGATTTCACAGGACGCGCAAATCGACTCTCACCGTCGATCGTGACAGCACTGTTTCCAGAAAAAAACTTATGTAAGATTAAGACTAAGAGGTCAATTTACAACTATTAAATAAAATGTACTTCCTAGGTTTTGTAGTAGCTGTGATTTTTGTTCTATTGGTTCTTTACTCACCGGGGAAGTTGTCAACTAGAGGCGGTGGCGATGTAATATTCGACGGTGAACGAAAGATCGTGAAGTACTCTGGGCTTGATCCATCCAGCTATACCGAATTTGTGAACGACCTACAACTAATGAAGTCTACATATGATCCACAATATCTGTATAGTGCCATTGACAAGCTTGAAGACCTATCACTCAACACCCAAAACAGTGATCTCCACATCGTTGAAGATATTAAACTGATCATCGTATCCATCGGAAAAGACGGAGAGACGTACATTATGAAAAACGCACTCGACGAAGGTCACCCGTTTATACCAATATACTTAAACACGTTGTAATTCTAACTCGCATATATAAACCATATGGTTATTACTACACGCAGTGGTCGCACAGTGAAAAAGCCTGTGGTGTATGCCCCGGCTGAAGAATCAATGCTCGACGATTTCAGTGATGATGATTATAACTCGTCAGTTGAATCCACCTCGGTATTTGCAGACGACGAAGAATCGATCGGCTCATCCGCCTCCGGTGACGAGGCGGATAGTGATGCTGATTCAAGTGGAAATCTAAAGGATTTTGTTGTTGACAGTGACGTTGAGGACAGTGACTACCAACGATCGGATCTAGATGATCTAGAGGAGGAGTTCGATTTCGACGACAGTGATGACGACAGTGACTCTTTCCCGCTTAAAAAAAAGAAGAACAAGAAGACTATTCAATCTACAAATGGAAACACCGATCAATGATACGGGCGATTGTTTCCAGCAACCGGACGCCGTTGAGGATTTTCATCAACAGCAACAGTACTCGCCCCAACAGCAACAGCAACAGCCTACACAACAGATATTTTATGCTCGCGAACCGCCACCGCCGCAGAGCGCTATTCCCGTACTAGACAAACCTACGTACATCATCATATTTGTCGCATTCTTACTCGGATTCTTTATGGGAAAAACCCAACCGGTCATCCTCAGATCTTCTTGAACTCGAGACTGGTCTCGCTGTCCTCGCCTACAAAATCACCGATATCACCAGTTAAGGCAGGTGGCGTTCTAAAACTCAGATTCGGGTTTACTTTGAGCATATCATTGAACACCTGCATCACGCTCAGGCTTTTGTCTTCGCGTTTTTTAAATTGTACATTGACAAGTACCGCGGTCAGTGCCAGCAGTCCGAGAACAACCACATTTAAGAATATCGAAAAGGCAAGCATTTTTTAAATAAATAAAGAGTACACGATATATATTAATTAATAAATAAATAAAATGGCGACCATCACCATGCGGTCCTTGCATCGGATCTACCCACAACACCCTCTTATTCTCAGATATATCAATCAGTTATCTGAAAGTTGGACAAATGGAAAATACTATTTGGCTGGACAGATTAAATTAGGACACGATGACGAAATTACGGGGGAACATTTTGATATGATTGAGCATACAATCAAAACCACTATACCTGGTGGACATATGATGGACTATGTTGCACTCGACCGATCAACCGAAGACTTAAATGAACTCAGACGTTTAGTTCATTTAATTCGGTAGGTATCGTGGACTTTTGAGGGCAATCGTTTTTTGGCTTTCGCCGGCCCGTCAAAGAGCAACCGAACGGGTATTCCACCCGTCGAATTTAGTTATTGAAGAAGGTAAATTTATTCCGAAGTCTCGGCTGCTGTGTCAGCTTCCGCCTTAGCCTCAGCTTCCGCCTCCGCCTCACGCTGCTTCTGACGTTCCTCAATTTCTTGCTGGACCTCGGCATCCGCCTCCTTGACCAGATCCTCCATTGACGCGTCTGGCTTCTCGGACTTGAGCCGCTCCATAATCTCCGCGGGATGAGACAATGGCGCCTCGTCGGGTTTGCTGTAGTACTTGGAATTCTCGTCGCCTGCCTTAATGTAGTCACCCGTACGGGTCTTCATCATATCCCGTTTCCGTTCCTCAAACATTCGTGATCCTGCCGCTTGGTTCTCCCTGTACTTCGACATCAGCTCCTCGAGTTTCTCGTCGTTGTAGTGGGTGTCATCGATCTTGGTGTTATCCGGTGGAATCAGCAGCCACTTGTACATATCAACGACGTAAATATCAAAGGTCGCGTCATCCTTCTGTAAGCGCTTGGCGTGGCTCGCCGCCTCGTCACGCGTGTTGAAACATCCGCGGATTTTCAGGCCCAGCTTATCAGTCTTCTGTGGACAGTCGGGACCGACCAGGGAAATGCAGGCAAACAGCTGTCCAGGGACAGTCGTGTAATCTTGCTCGAGTGAAGTCATTGTTAATGTTATGACTAATATCGAATACTTTAAGCAGGTTTTTTTTGTAAACACTTACTCAAACAATGAAGTTTTACACCCTCCTAGCCATCAGTATCATCGTTCTTCTCTTTTCGATTTGTTGTAAACGAGTAATTGAAAAGTACGCTTTCAACACAACCAGCAGCAAGAACATGGACTACCGGTCCACGGACATCCTTGACATTGCCAGTGGCAACGGCAAATACCGCAACTACGTTCCCCAAGGATTCTCAGTCACAGATGATTACATTTACTTTTCAGCGTACCACAAATTTGAGACGTGTGACAAGGGTGTCGGATATGACGAGACCAAACCGTCAAGGGTTTTCAAAGTTGACCGTTCCACCAAAAAACTTGTCAAGGTGTACACACTTGTTGATCAAAAAATTGGGTCGCACGTTGGTGGAATGTCAGTCATTGCAGAAACGAACCAGTTTTTCATTGCTTCGAGACGTAAGGATACAGACACTGGCAAGAATGGCATATGTCTGTACAATATGAACGGTGTTGGCAGTGGTTTAGATGTAGACGTAACGGCTCACAAGGAATACAATTACAGCAAATACGTTGCAGACTGCCCAACGTGTAGCTTAAACAAGACTAATGAAAATATGGACCTCGCTACGAGCCAAAATACGTATAATGCCAAATATTATGAGATGACCCTTGATGAATACTTAAGTAGTGACAAGTATCAAGACACTGCAGTCACCGCGTGTCTTGGAGCGTATGCACCGAGTTATATGTATTGGGATAAGTCCAGGATGCTCTTGTGGTACGGTCGGTTCGATCAAAATTATAAAGGGTCTATCTGTGCCAATCGGGTAACAATCAAATCCGGTTCAGCTGCACTATCGAATATTGTTGTTCGTAGGAAACAACTGCCGTACACAAAGGTTCAAGGGATGGCAGTTGTACCTGCACCATCATTGTCTGCAATTGAATTCGTTATCGGAAAAAAACAAAACCCAGAGGATTTTACCGATCAGGACGGTACAGACGCTGTGGTCTATCTGGCTGTCTCCTACGGCGGAGGCAATAATAGTAAAATCTACAAATGGAATTTGTCAACCGGTTCAACAAGCAAAGTTGGCGAAGGATGGCCTGGACTTCAGAACCTTGATTATGACCATAAAACTGGCAAGATGTGGGGTATCACCGAAGCTGGTTCGAAGTACTATCAAAACCGTACAAAAAAGTGTGGTGGAAGTGGACCGTGGGGATCACACCCGGGGTATGTCTACGCCGAAATTGATGTTTAAGTCTGAAACGGCATATTTTTAATCGTATTATTAACTTTTAAATTCGATGTACGTGTACCCCGGCGGCGAGCCATCTTCGATTGTAAAGTCATTCTCGAATTGTTTTTGTAGTTCGACGTATTTAATTCGACCAATTTCGCAAATGGATTCCCATTTTTCGGTTGTTTTAACATATTGTTATATGCTAAAATCTTCTCGAGGTCTCTTTTTGTATATGGAATTATGTTATTGGGAATATTTGTTACTCGAGGAATTTTATTGTTAGTGACAATTTTATTAATTAGAAGTACGTTTTGAATATCTGACATCCTATATTGCCACCAATTTTCTTCCTTTTTTTCAGCATCTTTATAAAGTCTACCAATATCACTTCTTTTACCCATTATTCTTGAAATGAGGTAGTCAATGAAGGTATGATAGAGTCTCCATTCGGGGAGTGATTTAAAATCAATTCTATAAGAATTATTAAACAGTCTTGTGTTATTGAAACCAGCATCTGACATCAGTTTTTTAACATCCGAAATTTTTCGGAGTTGTGAAAGGTTCGCTCCATTTAAGACTTTCTTTATATTTGAAAGAGTTGGCAACTTTTCAGTGTGAAACTGGCTTGCTAATTTTTCCATTGCAGTGGTACTTTTTATATTCACGTGCTTTTGTTTAGAGTACAACAGACTTTGTCTATTCACAATGTACTGCGTAATAAATTTCCTAAAATCTGTATTTTTTTTTGAAATCATATTGGTTAGAATTTGACGTGAATTACTATTTGGATTACTAAACTTCATATCTAAATACCACAAAGTCCAAGCGAAACATAAACCACCTCTATTTTCTATGGTGTTAAATTCACCGAGTGCTCGTTTATTATCACCTTCCAAACTCTGAACACCACGCGGACACGAGGGTGGATGAGAATGGATAACAGTATCAATCGGAAGCTTCAACGTATTTTTAGCATAACTTAAAATTTTAGCATTCGCATTTGGTCCAGGACCATCAGAAGATCCTCCGTAGGTATGTCCGTGAGGTTCAAACCATTCAAGTTCATTTTTTACTTTATCATAAATTAATGCGTTAGAGTGTCCGGGCAAACTAAGATGGATGAAAATAAATCGTGCTTTCGATTTCATACATTTTTCAAAATCCTTTGCAAGATTGTGGTTAGAAGCAGTGAGTCCTTCATTTTTTGACAAATGGATTGAACTGGAATTTAGACTTACATTAAATACTAGAGGTGAACATACTCCGTTTAAATAAGGGAGACCTTTTTTTGGTTTGTGACGTCTTATTAGCCGTATATAATGTTCAGATACACTATTCGATCTTGCGGCAGTATACTGAATTTTCTTTTTTGGAAAACGAGAATTTACCCGTTTGACAAGTTTCAGCAGCGGCGGCGGCGGCGGCGGCGGCGGCTTTGATGAAGCACTGAAAAATCTTTTAAACATATTTTAATTTATACAAAAGAAAAAAAAAAGTGTATCACTTAAGATCTACACGCGTTGTTATAACTAAAGTAAACACACAAACAAACGTAAGAAATGGAGAGTATCCGTAAGGTTCACAACCTCGTAAAGCGTGACCTCATCACGACAGTGTGTTCAGGATTTGGCACTAACACTGTCGCGGTGCTGGACGTTGGATGCGGTTTTGGTGGTGATCTTAATAAATGGCAAGGGTGTACCAATATCGGTCGTCTGGATATGTGCGATCCGAACGAAGAATCGGTCAAGGAAGCGAAGTCGAGAGCCAAGAATCTGGGGTACGTCAAGGACATCAAGATATATGTAGGTGATATTTTCGGTGGATACCACCGGACCTACGATATCATCTGTTACAATTTTTCGATGCACTACATCTTTGCTAGTGAACAGCTGTTTTTAGGGAGTCTCAAGAAACTCAGATCCAAGATGAACAAAGGCGGCAAACTGATTGGATGTATCCCGGACTCGGACAGTATCATTATGGCCGCCCCGTACTCGGACTCGTTGGGGAACTATGTGACTTATACAAACCAGTCGACCGGGTTTGGTAAAGTCGGCGAATGGATCGACGTTCGACTGATTGACACTCCATACTACGCCAGTGGACCACAGTCCGAACCACTGGCGTACAAGGACCTTCTGATCAGCAAACTCGAACAACTCGGGTTTAGGTTGGATTCGTGGAAACCGATGGTTGAAGAATGTTCACTCACCAAGATTACCTGTTTGTACAGTAAATTTATCTTCACACTATTGTAAAAAAAAATTGACGATGATGATGATCGCCCTTCTCGTCGTCATTCTATTTGTCATTGACGCGTATATCGTATTGGTAAAAACCAAAACCCCTCCACAATTAAAGGAAGTCCACCGACGGTACGCAATTCTCCGTGACCACATTAGCAGTTCGTCGTCCGAACCAGACAATTTCAGTTCGTTGACAGACCAGGTGCCGCTTACGTGTTTCAGTGGTAAGCGGATCAGCGACGACGTCGGGTACAATATAAACAAAGGCGGTGAAATCGGACTTTGTCTAGATGGTACGGCGAATGATATGTTTCACGTGTTGATTCACGAACTCGCGCACACGGTCACTAAAAAATATTCTCACAACAAGGAGTTCTGGTCAAACTACACCAAACTCAAGGACTTGTGCATAAAACTGAAAATCTATACAGATATCCCAGGGAAGAGGAAGTTCTGCGGCGAGTACATCCAAGACTAAAATAAAATATGTTTTAATAAATAAATAAAACAGTCAATAATGCCAGTGACATCCGTATCAGATATTATGAAATCGTCCTCCCTGTGGATGATCGCGCTCCTCTGCCCCGTGTTGATCTTGCTGATCAACAATAACGTGTCACGCTCAATCCTTTTCACGCTGTACCCAATCATTTTGGCCGGCCTGACTCGTACCGGTCCATTTTGGGTGGACAAGATCCATATCCTAGGGGTGTCCTTTGTGGTTGGTGCAATCTACGTTCTCATCAACGCAACATCTGTAAAGGTCCGTGAAGCCATCCGCGACCCGAACACCGATAAGGTGCGGGCCGGGTTCATATTCGGTGGACTGTCTGTTGCGACGGTGAGTATTCTGGCGATAAGTGGAATATTTACAAATCTCTACCGCGACAGTAACTTTAGTGCTTGAGAACAACCCGCCGACCGAAATAGAACAGCGCTGCGGCGACCACCCCAGTCGCCGCCAGCCCGGTCACACTCCGACTTCCATTTTCACCGACAAATTTGGGCACCATCGTCGCCAACTTTTCTTGAAGTGGCTTCGAAAATGCTACAACCGCCACGAGTCCTACAAATAGAGCCTCTGCCTGCTCATCTGTAAGATTCATCGGGTACTTTGACCCCACGGTTGGATCAGCAGCCGCCACCATCATTTGGGGTACCTGCTGTTGCTGTTGCATCATCATCTGAGGTACCTGCTGCTGATGCATCATTGCGGCACGAGGGTCTTCGGTGACTCCTGGCTGGACTTCGTTCATTGACATAATGTCGGCAATCGGTGTGGAGTCCATTGATATTTGTGGTGGTGGTGGGGGGGTTGAATTATACTCTATATTTTTTTCGGGTGGGGATTGTTGCGCGGACGGTGGTGGTGGCTGCGTCAGCGGAACCATCATCGATGCACCGGACTCGTTGAGATCCATGGTCTGAACGTTATTCATATTTTTCTAATTAATTAATTTCATATGGTTAAATTTTATTTCAAAATCCGCCGCGGAGACGGAGGACCAGGTGCAGGGTAGACTCTTTCTGGATGTTGTAGTCCGCCAGAGTGCGTCCATCCTCCAACTGTTTCCCGGCGAAAATCAAACGCTGCTGGTCTGGGGGAATTCCCTCCTTGTCAGTGATTTTAGCTTTGACATTGTCGACGGTGTCCGACGACTCCACTTCCAAAGTGATGGTCTTTCCGGTGAGGGTCTTCACGAAAATTTGCATATTTGCTTTACAAAACAAACGTTTCAAATCTTTAAGAGTTCCAAGTACCGTTTCCTTGTTTTACAATCTCAATAGTTGGCATTATCCCGTCATCTCCAGCACTTGAACTTCCTTCAAGGACACTCCCGTATTTTGTACTCCATCCTTCCACATACATTATCGTCTGTTCATCACACATTAATTGGAGACTGCCATCTGTTGCTTCTTTTATCCAATATGGCCGCCCGGTGTCAGATCCAACCTCGAGAGCTGCTGCAACTGATTGAAATGAATTTGCGAATTTGACCCATCCTTTGCCATCGTTGAGGTTGACCTTCAGGTTGCGAAATTTATTGTCAGGATCTGGATAATTATCGTCCGTTGTAAACTCGTCAAGGCCAAACAGAGTGCCAGTAACACCAGATGCGCAAGTTACAACAGAGTAGTAATTGGACTTCTCTTTTGTCACAAGGTCCGAGAACCAACACGGATTACCATTAACTTTCAATCTAAATATTGTACCAATTGAATTTGGTGTGACATCTGGACAGTATCCACAATAGTGCTTTGAGTCACCACAGGTAAGATATGCAGGGTCATATGCGTCAGGACAATATCTGTTTTTGATAACTCCGCTGTTGAGTTCACTATTCCTATCGGCATTGTCGGATGAACATAGTGAGTAGTTTGTACACGACGTCGTACAGCAGCGTTCACCATCTGGAATAGTGTCACCATAGTCTAACTCTCCACCAGTTCCCTGAACCCCACCAGCCCAGCATGATGATGGGTCGTCTCTGCATTCGTCGTAGGTGATACCTTTGTCACCCCACACGACATTACTCGCCTTTTCTTCGTTGTTGTAAACCTTGACACCGATGTAGTACGTCCCTTCGTGTTCGAGATCGTGAATGAGGGACTTGTCATACTTGACCTTGTTGTCCGAACCTGTGACACCGATGTCACCTTCCGGAAGAGTGACACCGGTCGGTAAATTGTCAACGTCCGTTACATTGAAATTTGTTAGTTTGTTGTCACTGCCATCGTCTGACTTGCTTTTACTGAGGTAAAACTCGAAGTGAGTGAAAGCATCTGACCCAACCCCATAGGAAGTCGGATTGGTGAAAGTAATGAACAGACCTGGGTTGCTCGACCCTTCGCCACCCACCCCCGTTGGGTCATTTGGTGCTCCTCCTGCATTCTTTTTATTCGAGAACATACCGAGCCAAATGAAGAATCCAATAACCGTGAGGACCGTGAGGACCGCGAGACCGATTTGCCACGATTTCATTTGTTTAATTTATTTTTTAAATATACGTGATTATTTTTTTTTCGTCACGGTAACACTTTGCTGTCGGGCTGAGGCTTTGGAATTATTTTGTGGTTCGGGATTCTTTCCGTGTTTGGGGTTATAGTTGCGTTTGTGACACGCCCAGAGTGCCGGTGAGCCGATCCTGAAATTCTTGCGGAGTTTAGCCTTGTACCAAAAAACACAGTCTTGGATCTTGTTGCTCTTGGACGTGTTGTCCAGAACCAGGCACTCGTAGTTCTCGGTGCAGGCGTCCATCACCTGGGAGAATACCGCCAAATTCGGAAAAACTCCAAAAAAGGACTTGTACAGCTTCTCGCGGTTCTGCACAATGTTCTCGCGGAGGATGAACACGTAGTCCACGTTGGCTCGTAGGTCCGGGGTGAGGTCCATACAGTACTGCATCGTGAGCATAAAAAAGATCTTCCAGTGTCTGCCGTTCATAAAGCACTGCCGAATGCAGGTGTCCTTCATAAACTTCTTGTCATACATACAGTCGTCCAACAGGATGAAGGCATTGCTGGTCTTGTTCTGTGAGATGATTTGCTTCTGCCGGTCGAGGACTCTGTCGATGGCGTCGCGGTCATAGTCGCTATATATGAACAGATCCGGGACGAAGCTTTTGTAGTGATGATTGCCCTCCTCGGTCGCCGACATCACCACACCGGCTGGGATGTGTTTTTTGTGATACAAAACATCCGTTACCAAAGTAGATTTACCGGTCCCGCGTTTCCCGATAAAGACACAGACCTTGTCATCAGCAATGGTCGCCGGATTAAACTTCTTCAATTGAATGTTCATAATATCACTCTTATGACCGACTCTACTTTTTTTATGATTAAAAAATACACACTCTGTTAATAAAATATAAAGAATGTCCGCCGGTCGACTGACTCTTGCCGTTGAGGGTATTCAGGATCAGTTTCTCACTGGCAATCCTGAAGTGTCCTACTTTCTCAAGCGGTTCACCAAGCAAACCATCTTCGCAATGGAGACGATGAACAATGTGTTTGACAATGGGTCAACGTGGGGTGACACCTTGCGATGTACCATTCCACGAAAAGGTCAACTCATAAAGAGCATATACTTCAGAGCAAAGTTGCCGGCGCTGACCTCCCGCGAATCACCAAGTGATGCTCAGTACATCGGTTACACCGACTCGGTTGGGGCGGTGATGATTGAATATGCTGACCTTATAATTGGCGGACAGCTCATTGAACGAATTAATGGCGAGTATATCACCATCTTTAACGAACTGTTCCAGAATGACTCTCAACAGACGTCACTCGAGTGGCTCACCGGCAAGACCAAGACCCGGAACGGGCTCGGGGTGGCGACAAACAACACAAGTGCATCACCGTCTGACATTCCATATGGTGCGTACCCTCGGGAATTCCTGATCACGTTACCGTTTTACTTCATTTATAGTGACCCTTTGGCAATCCCGTTGGTGTCACTCACAAAACAGGAAGTCGAAGTCGTCATCAAACTCAGACCCATCGAGCAGGTATTGGTCGGAAAGGACTCAGGGGATTTACCACCAACGAATTCAGTGGATGCATTGATACTGAACCCCCGACCGGGTATCGAGTTGGTGTCCCTTCCCGTTGAGTACGTCTTTCTGGGTGATGACGAGATTGCCAAGATTCAAAACACACAGAAGGACTATGTGATCACCCAACTCCAGATGCAGGAGGTCCACGTTGAGCCTAATGTCTCGTCAGCTCAACTCCGACTCAATTTCATCAACCCCGTCAAGGAGATGTTCTTCATCATCCAGAACACCTACCATACCGGACCGAAGTTCAACACCTGGACAAATTGGAGTAATTTCCAATACAATGTGTCACCAAAGAAATCACAGATAGATACCCTCGAGCTTACCTTCAACAGCGAGGTCAGGTTGTCTAGTGATGTGGCTGATTCGTTGTTCCTCAACTGGGTCCAACCTTTGAACAATCACACCCGGTCGGGTACTACACCAATCGGACACGATATAGGACCAATCTACAACTACAGCTTTGCATTGGACCCTGAAAACTATCTGCCGACCGGTCAGGTGAATATGAGCCGCATCATCAACAAGAACCTAACAGTGAACCTGACTCCGAATACATCCGCTGGTGGCAGAGATATTCGGGTCTACGCCAAGTCCTACAACATTCTCCGGTTTGCGGATGGTCTCGCGGGACTGTTATTTATAGAAAACAACCGTTTCTAAAAGAAATACAAAGATGCAGTCCACCTTCGAACCGGGTAGCTACGAGCAAAACTTTGTAGACACTGCGATCCAGCTACTGCTGCCGGTCCTTGAGAAGAGTATGATACTAGCAGCCGACTATTCAAAGGCATGCGACCGAGACTTTGTGACGTCGTGGGATCTAAAGTACGCGATGAGGTACTGCACCCAGCACGTGTTAGGCAGAGTTCAAGGCAGTCTCTTCCCGGAGATATACGAAGACGACTCAGACTCGGACGGGTCGGGAGACGACGCCTTAGACATCGTTCAGGAGAACGAGGACTCCTTCACCCGTTACACAGGTGATGATCCATTTTACAACAAAATGAATGACGCATTTGACGGGTGGGATAACTGGGAACCACAGTCGCCGATGGAGAACATCCTCAAGGATGCGATAGACAAGCAAAATTAAATCTACAAAGGCAGAAATAATCATCACCGTCGGGTATGTCCAATATTGACCAGTTTGGTAAAGATGATCCCGAACCATGGAAGCCAACTGATACCGAATATGCCATGTACGAGGACATAGACCGAACCGAAATCAAAGGCTATGGAGACGATGACGACGACGACTACGATGACGATGACGACGACGACGACGACGAAAAATCATCAGTTACGAGTTCTACCGCATCGTCAACGACGACACCTGTTACCCGTCCGAAAAAAGTGAAGCAATCCAAACCCCGAAAAACGTACACGCAAGTTCTTCAGGAAGACACAGACTTTATGGATGAAAAATACACGATACCGAAGAAAATTTAATTTTTTTTTATTTATGTATAATTATAAAACCATCCAAAAAAAATGTCAGCATCCCCTTCTTACACCGTCAAAAGCATTGAAGCTCAGGCTATGAACATTGGACATCAGCTATCCACGCAGTCCCTGACCGCCCTGGTCGCCGGGTTCAGCTTCGCCTCCGCGATTGCCTGGATGGATGTTGCCCGCTTTATCATCAGCAACGTTGTCAAGGTCGGCAAGAACGGCGCCGCCTACTACGTGCTCAGCGCGCTGATGACCACTCTGCTCGGCATCGTCGTCTTTATGATCGTCAACCGCGTGTCCAAGGGTATGGTCGCGCGCCCGTCCGGTGTTTCCTACGCGGTCACCGCCTAGATGAGATAACTAAAAGACCCAGGAGAAGACCTGCGACACATATTACCAGTATGGTCTTTTGTTCCTTGGTAAAACGATCGGCCGGTGCCAAATAGGGCAACTCGACCGGCTTCGGGAGCTCAGGAAGTACCGCTTTCTGCTCACTCAAACTCTGAAACTTGTCCAATGAACAAGTCACCTTTAATTTTAGTATATGATTTCGATTTCCAAAGTCATAGGGTATTAATTTGTTACAATTGTTCCAGTAAAAACGGAACCGCAACTTTTCAATACTCTGTTCTGGACCTTTATAGAAATTGTGTTGGATTCTGTCAGCGCTGCCGTTGAACTCGATAACTTTACCAACCGAATTTAGGTTGTAATCCGCACCGTTGCATAGAATACGACCCATATAGTTCGTCTCCAATGGCGTGGTCGACGGCTGGTCAAAGGTGTTGCTCCCGAAACTGAATGCACCACCGTCCGTGTAGACGTCGGTGTCCAGATCGTCATTCCCGGTTGTTACACGGACCAGGATGGATAGCGGACCATCAAGATTGACGACATTCGACACGAGGGCCGACCCCGTACTTGATACGTTAGACCCGTTGAAACCCATAATGTTGTACGGGGTCCCGACCGGTGAGGTATCAACATAGCCGTTTGAACCACCATAGAGGTTGAACGAAAACGTATTCGCCGCACTTGCATTCGAAAACGTGAGAGACCTGGTCGTAGAGCTGAATACTACGCTGTCCACACAGCACTGGGCGCTTAGGTCGGTTTGCAGACCTGTCGCCAGTGCTGTGCCATTTGTATATGTCCCTTCAGATAAAATGATTGTTTTTGGTGTGTTGGTGTCATCCTTTATCTGAAACTGCTTATTCCCTTCATTTATGAGCAGCTGGGTGTTTGGAATTCGACCGGCTATAATGGACATATGGGTCACGTTGTAGAGCGGCGTATTCAGCGATACAGTATAGTCGTTCGGACTTGGGAAAGTCACTGGGTCCCGTTGGGTACTGTCAATATCAAGAATGTACTCCATCTTAAAATAATAAAAACAAATTGTTTTTATTATTTTTGTTCGCGTCGCGTATGCGGTATAGTTTTTTAGGAAGATGATAGGGTATGTGCAAATGGATTTTTTTCAAGTTGGTTTTTGGCGATGTTCAGCCCGGCATTGGAAGCACCCCACGTGTTCTTTTGACCTTTATACTGATTCAACTGGTAGTACTCATCCTGTACATAGTTCTGCGACCACCCACCATTCGCCGGACCGGTGCGACCGTCGTACCGATTGCTGTCGACCCGGACGGCGGTGACCATCCCGCCTTGGTTAAGGGGGTCCGCGCGGACATTCATCCGCCCGGCGTTCCCATCCCGATCCGCCTTGCCACGGCGTTCATCTGGGCGAAAGCCGTACTGCTCGAGCTGTTTGGCGGTGTACTCGCCGTTCGGGCCGGTGTGCGCTTGGTTCATCAGCTGGACCGCCGGGGACTGGGTGTACCCCGGCGCGAAAGTGCTTACGCCTGGCGCAGGCTGGTCGCTGTAGGAGAACTGACCGGAGTTGAGATCGCCCTTGTTGCGGGTCGGGTCCTCGGCCAAAGTCAGCGCTGTCACGATGCTCTTCGCCGGGTTGAACTCCAAGCCGTCACAGCGTTTGGTCGTCTCGGCGCGGTTGGTCTGACGCTTGGTCTTTTCTTCCTTGCTGCGGTAGGTCATCCCGGTGGTCGGACCACCGGACCCGTTCCCTTGTGCCCGGCCTTGAACCGTCGGGTATCGACTCGGTAGAAACGCTGTCTTGGCGGGTGCATTGTGAGTGAGCTTCCCGACCAAGCCCGCTTTCCCGCCATTCACATCCATCGCCGGACCGGACCGGCCTGGGAGGGTCGTCAGCTTGTAGGCACCGACATTATTGGGGAGCACCTGATAGAGTTGCTGGTACCCCCCGTAGGCTGGAACATTAGCACCGACCCCTAACCCTGGACCGACCAGCTGCTTTTCGACCGGTGCCAAATTGTTCATCTGTCCGCTGATATAAGGTTGTTCGCGAAGCCTGTCAAGATCAGACGATGCAAACCCAAACACATTCTGGGTCTGCATATCGGCGAAGGTTTGGGTCACTTCTTTCGCCACTCCGCTCCTTGAACCGGTGAGAACAGCGAGGCTGTCATCCACCGCCACAGTGACAGGTCCACCGCCTTGCTGTCGTTGCTGCTGTAGTGACGCCGCCTGTTGTTGGTACGACTGAGCGACCGTCTGCTGTGTAAAATTTTCTTTTTTTTCACTGAGTTTTTTGCCGATACAGGCAAGACCAATGACTAAAGCAAGTGACACCGGATCCGCCATTCTATTTCAAATTATTAGTTACTAAATAATATTATTTTTTTATTTTTTGCAGTATCGCTGACCGAACAGGCCATTCTGGATTTCGGCACGAGTGCTTGCCGGTTCGTAGCTCATCGTTCGCAGTGGCACGCTGCACTTCATATTCTGCCACGGAAATGTTTGGTCCTTGTAGGTCTCAACGTATTTAGGGTTGAACCGCTGGGTCGACTGGGGGCGGAGTTCGTCGGCGACCATCACCAAATTATTGGGTGCGCCTTTCCCTGCCATATACGGCGCCGTCCCGAAAAGCATCGTGTTCGGTCGACAGCAGTAGTTCAGGTTGGATGGCTGAGGATTGGGGACAACGAATTCGGTGGCACATCCGACTGGCACCGCCGGATTTTGAACATGCTGTAAGCCGGGTTGAAGAAGATACGCCATTGATTGTTGTTTTTTAAATAACAAATAATATATTTATTTTGTAGTCCTTCCCGACATACCGGTTCGCGCTTGCCCACTCGGGTCTATTCCAGCGAATGCTTCTGTCTGAGCACCCCAGAAATTGGGATCGCATTTGGACGGATCGTCCCTGCACATCGGGTGGTTTTTCTTCCCGTAGCACCACTCCGCAAACGCCGTCTGGTCGCCTGGAATGGTGGTTACTGGGGCTGAGATGAACTGCCGGGCGGCGGCATTGCGCTGGTACTTTGGGAGGGAGCACCGGCTGCGGCCACAGTCGTAGGGGATGGTGTCATCCAACAGTCTCTTTACATCCTTTGAAACCGTCGGGTAGTAGCACGCCGGTGGGCGGTTCGGATTGGTGGTGTAGTCCCCGAGCAACACATTCGCCATCGGATTATCAGCGGTCGGGAGCTGACAGTTCGGCGCGTAATCCTGATCGTGTGAAAAAGTAGGTCGCGCGTCACCTGGTAGACCAGCGTCAACCAAACCACCTTTATCGAGTACATAAAGAACCGAAATTACCATCCCGGCGAGGATGAAAATCCGGATGTCACGATTGATGAGGTAAATGAAGCACGCCGAATAAAGAATGAACCGCGTCGTGGCATTAATTCGTCTCGCCGGTTGCTGGGTCTCACTTGGCCAGAATTCAAGAATCTTGTCTTTATTGAAGAGCTGCTTCGGATCTTGGAACCAACTAACCTCCGACATTTTGTTATATTTTACTTCCAACAGTTTATTTTTTTTCTCCGCCACCGAGCCCGCCGAGCAGTGCAGCCATCGGGTTCGCACCGCCGTCGCCACCACCACCACCCATCGCGCCGAGCAGTGCAGCCATCGGGTTCGCGCCACCGTCGCCACCGCCCCCGCCA
>Ga0075443_10000113_pt1 | contig 32390 bp, 28 predicted proteins | sample CoawatmetaG00DNA_3_FD_71583 | JGI IMG/M metagenome (GOLD analysis project Ga0075443, IMG submission 71583) | Marine microbial communities from the West Antarctic Peninsula - Coastal water metaG006-DNA | ecosystem: Environmental > Aquatic > Marine > Coastal | place: Atlantic Ocean: West... | reverse complement strand
GAGCACTTGTTTGAGCGTTAGCGAGTTGTGGGAACGCTGAAAATCACAGATCCATGGGGCCGATCGCCAAGGGTCTCCATGGCTTCGCCCACACCAGAGCCCCACCGTCGTTACGCTCTGCGAGGTGACAGTTTAGTGATTCAATGCAAGAGATAACAGAACAGGCATTAACTGACAGACTTAGATGACTCATCAGGCAGGATATCAGCGCCAACATCGGCTGTAGATTCTGCAGTAACTAAAGACTTAGAGCCAAACAACTTAGCCCACAGCAGACGCCCAACGCCATAGATCAACAGAGCAAATACCAGCACCGCAATAATCGGCGCCAAACCCCGCTGAAAACCATCACTGGCCCCCGAGAGCAGCACACCTTCATAGAGGCTAACAAAAAACGCCGGTGCCAAATGAGCGTCATCGCGATAGGCAGTCACTGGGGTAAACAAAAACACCGCAGAGGTGAGTATAGAAATATGACGCACTGCGGCATAGGTAATATTGCGCAGCAGGTACCAAAGAAATATCAGTAAAAATAACCCACCAATGGAGTAGGCAATCCAGCCATGGAGATAATTCTCAGCGGTATACATAGTTAGTTAATCCATCTAATAATATGGTCTTCAATATCGTCGTCATGCACATGTAACTCAGAGGTCACCTTGCCCCGCAGCGATGCGCCATAACTGTGCATAGCCTCGCGATCACCGGTGCGCAGATGATGCCATTCCGGCAGCGGCAGACCTGCGGCTATAAGCCTGTAGGAACAGCTCTGGGGCAACCATTCCAGTTTATTGACGTTGCTGCGGTCAAGCTTTATGCAATCATCGACGATCTTGTGACGCCCGGCATAATCGGAACAGCGACAGGACTCGGTATCAAGTAGCTGACAGCTAACATTTGTGTAATAGATCTCTTCAGTGTCGGCGTCTTCGAGCTTAACCAGACAGCATTTAGCGCAGCCATCACAGAGTGCTTCCCACTGGCTATCATCCATCTGGACCAGAGTTTTGGTCTGCCACCAGGGTTGACTGGCCATTAGAGCTGCTCTGTCAGTGGAATGGGCGGCGGTGGCATCTGCAGGTAAAAACCCTGCCGATCAATATCATCCATCACTTTTACCACATCTGCCCGAGCCAGCTTTTTCGTCGTAGCCAGCAGCATGGTCGTGACCAACACAGGCTTTCCGAACTGATTTAGCAGAGCCTCTGGAACCCGTTTAAAACCGTCCTCTCGAGACAGGTAGAGATACATCTCTTCCTTGGTTGCGGTTTTATAAATATCACAGAGAATTTTGCCGGCAATTTTCATAGAGCATCACTGCTATCGATCACCAGCTGCAGAGCCGGGATCACCATACTGCCCCGCCATCCATCAACTAATCTTGCCGGCCACTCACATTTGCCCTCAGACGTACTGCGCAGAATCGATTCCAACTCTTTCTTGTTGCACATAAGCTCTTTGGGAATAGCCTGTTGCTCGGCCACTTCATTAATACTGACTCGCATCTTTTTCATCACATCACTCACCGCACGAGACAGTGGCTGTGGCAGTTCGCTGGGTAAATCAGTTTGATCCACATTGGCAATTTCATCTAGTACCTGCTCGCCAAAACGTTTTACCGAACGGGAGTACCAGTCGTCAAGCTGATGCAGCTGGCTCATCTGGGTTGGCTTATTATTCGCCAAATCCAACAGCACATTGTCTTTCACTATATGTGAGCGCGGTTTATCCAATGTTCGCGCAGCCTGCTCGCGCCATTCACAGAGTCGCTTTAAGACAGCCAATGACAGAGGGTTAAGACGCCAGGCACCTTTGACACGCAAATAATAATCCAGCGCCTCGCGACGATCTGCGGCAATCCGCTGCAGATCCAACATCTCCTCGGCAAACCAGCTTTGACGCTGCTGCTGCTCGAGTAACGCCAGCAACAGCTTATAAATTCTAAAGAGATACAACACATCGTCTGCGGCATATAGCTTTTGACGATCACTGAGAGGCCGTGCCAACCAGTCAGAGCGGGTATCTTCTTTGCCCAGCTCGATCTGCAGCATATTTTCCACTAGACGCGCATAGCCCATGGAATAGCCAATATTGACAATACCAGCGGCAATCTGGGAATCAAAAAGTTTCTTGGGGCGCACCGAGAGCACCTGATCAAGCACTTCCAGATCCTCACCGCAGGAGTGGAATACCAGCGTTAGCTGCGGCGCATTGAGCAATTCTGCTAAGGGCTGCAGCTGATCTATGGCCGGCGTATCAATCAACCAGCATTGCTCGCCATCGGATAATTGGATCAGCGCCAGCTTGGCAAAAAAGGTGTCGCTGCGCATAAATTCGGTATCAATTGCCAGCTCGGTGGCGTCCTGCAGCTGCTCGCAGAGTTCGGCGAGCTGTTGGCTGTTGTCGATCCAGTGATTATTTGTTGTCATTATGATTATGAGATCCGTGATCTATAGTTCTTATTCTAGAGTTCTGACTCTAGAGTGATTTACGGCTCTGTAAGGCCATATTCAAGGTGCCGCCATCGACATATTCCAGCTCACCGCCCATGGGCACACCATAGGCAATTCGCGACACTTCGACCCCCAGGGCCTTGGCTTTGTCGGCAATAAAGTGGGCCGTGGCCTCACCTTCAACGGTTAAATTTGTTGCCAGTATAAGCTCACCGATAGCGCCAGTTTTTAACTGTTCCACAAGCTGATCTATGCCCAGCTGCTCGGGACCAATACCGTCGATCGGCGACAGGTGGCCGAGCAAGACAAAGTACTTGCCGCGGAAACTACCTGCCTGTTCTATGGCATACAAATCCGCAGGGTTTTCCACCACACAGATCTGATCTGAGAGCCTCCGCTCATTGCGACATATCGCGCAGATCTCGTGCTCGGTGAGGGTGCGACACTGACCACAGCGGCCAACTTTTTCCACCGCCTCAACAAGTGACTCCGCAAGGCGCGTGGCGCCACTGCGATCGCGCTCAAGCAGATGCAGAGCCATGCGCTGGGCAGATTTATTGCCGACACCGGGCAATACCCGCAGTGCATCAATTAATTGATCAATTACATTACCGTACACAGCCTAGCCTTATGGTTATGGGTTTCTCTGACCTAAAAATACCTGATTAAAAAGGCATCTTAAAACCGGCGGGCAAATTCATACCGCCGGTCATTTTACCCAAGGCATCTGCGCTCTGGGCTTCGACTTTACGCACGGCATCATTCACTGCAGCGGCAACTAAGTCTTCGAGAAATTCCTTATCCTCTTGCATCAGCGACGGATCCAGAGTGACTTTGCGCACATCATGACGACCGGTCATGGTCACCTTGACCATGCCAGCACCAGACTCGCCTATCACTTCGACATTGGCAGCCTGCTCTTGCATCTCGGCCATCTTGCCCTGCATCTGCTGGGCCTGTTTCATTAATTCATTGATATCCATGGGGCTCTCTTTTTAATACTGTCTTTTACCTGCCGTATTTTTAAACCTGTCTTTTAACAACCAGAGCGGCTAATCAATTGGACGCACGGAACGTTCATCCAGTGCGCCATCGAACAGCTGTTTAAATTGTACTACCGCTGGATCCTGGTTAAGACTATCTACGGCCTCAACCAAGCGCTCGGCCTTCTCTCTGGTGGTCGCCGCACGAGGCGTTTCCTTCTCAGCCACACCCAAGGTGATCTCAACAGTCACAGGCTGCTGAAAATAGTCACTCAAGGCCTCACTAAATTGCTGCTGGTGAGGATCGTCATAGAGACTGTTGTGGTCGCTATCAATCAAAAAATTTAGCTGCTGCCCGTTGCGACCCAAATACAGGCAATGGCTGGCAATCTCACCCAGAGACGCCCCTATGCTCAGCTGACGACGCAGCTGAATCCAGTTTTCTGAGGTAAATCGCTCCAGCGCGATGGGTACTGGCGCAGCAACCTCCACAGACTGCTGCATTGGCTGCGGCTGCGGAGCTGTTTCTAAATACTGCTCTAAAGGTGACTCAACCGCCGATTGAGCCGCAGCTTCAGCGATAAATCCCATTACTGGTTCAGCCACCTGTTGAAAGACTGATTCAGTTGCAGCTCTTGTAACTAAGGGTTCTGAAACTAAATCTTGTGCAACTACAGCCTCTGCAACTACAGCTCGCGTAACTACAGCCTCAGTAACAGCCTGAACCTGAGGTTCCCACGGCGGCCTGTCATCGACAACCGCCGAGACTACCGCTTCAGACTTTTTTGCGCTGGGCTCCACCTCCGGCGGAGGTGCTAATGCAGAGGGGCTGTTAGTACTACCTGAGCTAGTGCTGTTGATTGCCGATCCCGTAGCCGATCCCGTAGCCGATGGCACAGAGCCAACCCGCGCCGAGGTCTGAGGACGAAATGCCAATGCGCGCAACATAACCATTTCAAAGCCGGACTTGGCGTCCGGAGAGAGCTGTAAATCTTTGCGCCCCAACAGACAGATCTGATAAAACAACTGGGTGTCCTCACGGCTAACTGCCGCGGCCAGAGCCAACAACTCACTGTAGTTCGATACGCCTTTATCCAAGGCCTCGGGAACCGTTTGCACAATCGCCACCTGATGCCACACCGACAATATATCGGTTAAGGCCGCATCATAGTCTGGCGCCTGCTCAGCCATGCGACCAATCGCGGCGAGTAGCTCTGTACCCGATCCCGAGATCAATGCCTGACAAATATCCACCACAAAAGTGCGCTCAATGGTGCCCAACATGGCGCTCACTTCGCCCTCATTGACCTGACCACCACCATGGCCAATAGCCTGATCGGTAAGGCTCAATGCATCACGCATACTGCCATCGGCAGCCCGGGCCAAGGACCAGAGTGCGGCATCTTCAAAGGGCACCTGCTCTTCACCGAGAACAAACTGCAAATGTTCGGTAATGCGCTCTGCACTAAGGTTTTTAAGATTGAACTGCAGACATCTAGACAACACAGTGATCGGCAGCTTCTGCGGATCCGTGGTGGCAAACAAAAACTTCACATGGGGCGGCGGCTCTTCGAGGGTTTTTAGCAGCGCAGCAAAACTCGACTTGGAGAGCATGTGCACTTCATCGATAAGATAGATCTTGTAGCGACCCCGGGATGGCGCGTACTGGACATTGTCGAGCAACTCGCGCATATCATCTACGCCAGTGCGGGATGCCGCATCCACCTCAATCAGATCAATGAAACGCCCTTCGCTGATCTCATTACAAGACGAGCATTCACCACAGGGAACCGAGCTGACACCGGCTTCACAGTTGAGGCATTTAGACAGGATTCGAGCGATTGTAGTTTTACCCACTCCCCGGGTTCCGGTAAACAGATAAGCATGGTGCAAACGATCGTGGTCGAGGGCATTAATCAGCGCCTGTAACACATGTTGCTGGCCAGCCATTTCGGCAAAAATACGCGGGCGCCATTTGCGGGCAAGTACTTGGTAACTCATAGTAGCGACGGCTTAGGATTCAAAAAAGCCATTATAAGGAGATAAGCGAAAGATAAACAGAGCTCATAGAGCGACAGTGGTCATCAGTGTGCCGCCACAGCGGCTTTTACAATCAACCTTGCTCTATGCGACATCCAAACTCGCCACCCGCATCCAACAACCACTGGGCCAGATAGTCGGCAAAACTGCGCCTAATCACCAGGTCATAGGAACCATCCGATCTATTACTCACCACCGCCGACGCCTTAGCAAAGGTGGTTTGCACCACTAGCCCAGAGTTTGGCTTGGCTGAATCCCAACCTTCAAAATCATAGATGCTGGATTTTTTCAGCAGAGTGGCAACAGCAACACCACGTAAATTAATACAGGTCTGGCCGCCACTGACATCAACAATTGAAATATGGCCGCTCAAGGATTTACGCAGAGCGCCTTCTATGGCGGCTGCATCACCGCCCTCCTCTACAATCAGCCACTCACTGGGACCCAGCCAATAGATACTGGTACTGGTATTGCTATTGCGCTGATAAGTGCCAGGTTGCAGAGGCAACACCAGATCCAAGACTTCAGTCACTGCTGCACAAAATTGGCTATCGTCGGCATCCCCGCGCAAATTTAAATGGGCACTGAGGGGCGCTTCTTTGATCACTAAATCACAGTCGATTTGATCATTGAATAGGCTGTCAGGGGCGCTGCTTTTATTAAACGCGCCATGAAAATAATTCAGCGGCGATTTAAGCTTGTTGGCATTAGACATGGTGACGCTCTCCCTTGGGATCATAAAACACCGAACTGACAATTTCTGCGGCTATAGTGCGACCATCGGCCAGGGGGCAATGGACTATCTGTCCGAGTCGGCTATGGCCGCCTTTGACTACTGCAAGGGCGATGGAATATCCTAAGCTGGCACTGTAATAGCTCGAAGTCACATGACCCTGCATGGACATGGGTATTGCCTGTTTGGCATCAAAGACAACCTGTGCCCCTTCAGGCAAAACGGTCTCAGCTTCAAGGGTTTTTAACCCCACCAACTGCTTGCGATTTTCTCGCAGCATATCGCTGCGCTGGAGGGATCGCTTGCCGATAAAGCTAAAGGTTTTTTTCTTGCCCACCACCCAATCCATATTCATATCCGCGGGGGTCATGGAACCATCGGTGTCTTGACCAACAATAATAAAGCCCTTTTCGGCACGCAGTACATGCATGGTTTCAGTGCCGTATGGGGTGATATTAAATTCTTCACCGGCGGCTATTAGAGCCTCCCAAATATGGCGACCATAATGGGCTGGCACATTGACTTCATAGGACAGCTCACCGGTAAAGCTGATGCGGAAGATTCTCGCTTTAATACCCGCCACGGTGCCATCACGCCAATCCATAAACGAGAAAGCCTCATTGGACAGGTCTATATCGCTACAGACTTTGGCAATCACCTTGCGCGCATTGGGTCCCGTAACCGTTGCCGTGGTCCAGTGATCGGTCACCGAGGTAAAGTAAACCTGCAGTTCCGGCCATTCGGTTTGCTGCCAGAGTTCAAGCCAGGCTAATACACCGGCGGCTCCGCCAGTGGTGGTAAACATCAGGTAGTGATTCACACCCAGACAGGCGCAGACACCGTCATCGAAAATCATGCCGTCTTCTTTAAGCATTACACCGTAGCGACATTTTCCCGGTGCTAATTTTAAATAGGAATTGGTGTACATGCGGGTAATAAACTCTGCGGCATCCGGGCCCTGAATATCAATTTTACCCAAAGTAGTCGCATCCAAAATACCCACACTGTTGCGCACAGCAAGCCCTTCGCGGTTAATCGCATCCTGCATGCTCTCGCCCTGCTGAGGGAAGTACCAGGGGCGCTTCCACTGACCGACATTTTCAAACTCTGCACCCTGCTCTACATGCCAGCGATGCATGGCGGTGTAGCGTTCAGGGTCAAACAGATTATTGACGTCGCGCCCGGCGATAGCGCCAAAGGTGGTGGGTGTATAGGAGGGACGGAAAATTGTAGTGCCGGTCTCAGCAATACTCTGATCCAGGGCATTAGCCAAAATAGCCATGCCATTAATATTACCCAACTTGCCCTGATCTGTACCAAAACCCAGCGCGGTGTAGCGCTTAACATGCTCCACCGATTCAAAGCCTTCACGCACCGCAAGCTCAATAGCGCTGGCACTCACATCCAACTGGAAATCGACAAACTGGCTCGGCGCTCGGCTGGTGCTTTTTGTGTGAGGCACCAAAAACAACGCCTGCTGTGGCTGCTCTTCAAACGCTTGAGTCGCGCAGACTGGAAATTGAGTATTGCCATCGCCATGACCAGAAAGCTTAGCTGCACCGGCACCGGCATTAGCGCCCTCGGCGAGGCATCCCACGAGATCAAAGGTGCCTCTGCAGGCACCAGCAGAACGTTCCTGCTGCTTTGATTGCCCAGGCCTAAAACCAACAATGGTTTCATCCCAGACGGGTTTGGCACCTGTATGGGAGCTTAGGTGCACAGCTGGACTCCAGCCGCCGGAACAGGCGATCAAGTCACAGTCCAAGGGTCGTACTTTACCGGTTACCTGAGTGCCCGATTGATTGATCGGTGCTATCAGAGCGCGCTTAACCCGCTTGCTACCCTGAGCTTCTATTAGCCCATGCCCGGCAATCACATCTATGCCCTGCGCTTTAACGGCGGCCACAATATCGCCCCTGGGATTACTGCGGCTATCGATGACTGCGACCACTTCACGACCGGTTTGATGCCAATCTAGTGCAGTCTGATAAGCATTGTCATTGGTGGTAAACAGCACCAGCTTGTTGCCAGGAGCCACGCCATAGCGATTCACATAAGTGGAGACAGACGAGGCCAGCATCACACCCGGAATATCGTTGTGGGCAAACACCAGCGGTCGTTCAAAGGCTCCGGTTGCCAGCACTACCTGAGCCGCTCTTACCTTGTGCATGCGCTGACGCACTTCGTGGGCCGAGGTCAGCCCCAGGTGATCTGTGCGGCGCTCCAAAATAGTTAAAAAGTTATGGTCGTAATAACCAAACACTGTACTGCGCGGCAGCAGCTGAACATTGTTATAGGCCCTGAGCTCAGCCACCAAACTGGCAACCCACTCCGCAGCTATCAGGCCATCAATCGACTGCTTTGAGGACAGTAAGCTACCGCCAAATTCAGACTGCTCGTCGGCGATAATCACACGAGCGCCAGTGCGTGCGGCTTCTCGTGCGGCGACTAATCCCGCCGGTCCTGCTCCCACCACCAACACATCACAGTGCTGATTGAGCCTGTCATAGCTGTCCGGATCTGCTTCGACTGGGGTGGCTCCCAAGCCTGCAGCCTTGCGAATAAAATGCTCGTAGGTCATCCAGAGTTTTTTCGGATACATAAAGGTTTTGTAATAAAACCCCGGTGGCATCAAGCGACCAAAGGCCCCGACTATTCCCATTACATCAAAGTTAACGCTGGGCCAGCCATTGACACTGGAGGCCTCAAGTCCCTGATAAAGCTCTACCTGAGTGGCTTTAAGGTTGGGAACAGTGCCTGCCCCTGAGCCTAACTGAATAATGCCATTGGGCTCTTCGGCACCATGGCCAAAGATTCCTCGAGGTCGGGCATATTTAAAGCTACGCCCCACTACATTTACACCATTGGCTAGTAATGCGGAAGCCAAAGTGTCACCAGCGATGCCCTTTAGGGCCACACCATTAAAGGTGAAATCAATAGCGGTACCTGAATGGGTCGGCAAACGATTAGGGCTCATGAATCCGCTCCAGTAATAGTTGGCTGAGTGCCGGTTTTATAGGTTTCTAAAATCTCATAGGTCACTGTATTGCGCGTCGCATTGAAATAGCGTCGACAACCCACCGAGTGATACCACATCTCATGATGGATACCCCGGGAATTGGTACGAAAGAACAGGTAGTCACCCCACTCTTGGTCGTTCAGCGCTTCAGGCTCCAGAGGGCGAACTATGTGGGCTTCGCCGCCATAGCTAAACTCTTCCTCGTCGCGATGTTCCTGACAGTGGGGGCAATGGATTAGTAACATATTTTTCTCATAGTCTTAGGCCTTTCATTTCAAGTTCAGACAATTAGTGAGCCACACCAGCAGCGCCGTGTTCATCAATCAGCGCGCCAGTATTAAAGCGGTCAATATTGAATGCCGCAGCCAGTGGATGGGGACGGTCATTGGCCACAGTGTCAGCGAATACATAACCGGAACCAGGGGTGGCTTTAAAGCCACCAGTGCCCCAGCCGCAGTTAAAGTAGAGACCCTCAACCGAAGTCTTGCTGATAATCGGACAGGCATCTGGGCAGGTATCGACAATACCGCCCCACTGGCGATTCATGCGCACCCGACTAAATGCGGGAAACAGCTCGCAGATGGCTTGAATGGTATGTTCAACAACATGAAAAGAACCGCGCTGACCATAGCCGTTGTAACTGTCGACGCCGGCTCCAATCACCAGATCCCCTTTATCTGACTGGCTGATATAACCGTGCACCGCATTGGACATCACCACTGTATCTAGGCAGGGTTTAACTGGCTCAGACACTAAGGCCTGCAAGGGCCGCGACTCCACCGGTAATCTCAGACCTGCCATGGCCGCCACCACACTGGAATTACCGGCGGTAACACAGGCCACTTTGCGCGCGCCAATAAAGCCACCGGTGGTTTCAACACCGACCACTGCACCGTTTTTGCGACGAATACCTGTGACTTCAGTTTGCTGAATCAGATCTACACCCAGTGCATCGGCACCCCGGGCATAGCCCCAGGCCACGGCGTCATGACGAGCTGTGCCACCGCGAGGTTGCCATGAGGCACCGAGTATCGGATAGCGACTGTCGCGGGAAATATTAATCAGCGGGGCAATTTGTTTTATGCGCTCGGGGCTAACCACTTCGCCATCAATTCCATTGAGTCGGTTGGCGTTAACTCGCCGTTCTATATCGCGCATATCTTGCAGATTGTGACCCAGGTTAAGCACGCCGCGCTGACTAAACATGACGTTGTAGTTAAGCTCTTGGCTCAAACCCTCCCAAAGATTTAAAGACAGATCATAGAGCTGCGCAGCTTCATCCCAGAGATAATTGGAGCGAATAATGGTTGTGTTTCGGGCTGTGTTACCGCCACCCAAATAGCCTTTTTCGATCACCGCAATATTGGTAATGCCATGCACTTTGGCGAGATAATAAGCCGTGGCTAAACCATGACCACCGCCGCCCACGACAATCACGTCGTAGTCTTTTTTCGGGGTTGGACTGCGCCAGACTTTCTGCCAGTTTTCGTGATAACTCAGGGCATTTTTTAAGAGGCTTAAGGCGGAATATTTTTTCATGTGCAAAGGTCGACCCAATAGCGGTTATTAACCTCCATTGGAGCAAGTTGCAGGCACTGGCAACTAGAAGAAAACTGACAACCTCAGGGCCCAAAAACGACAAATAGCCTTAAAAACACAATAATGGCAGTTAAATTCAAGCTATAGGCCAGATCTGTTGTATATAAATGCCGTCGACCCTACACTGCAAAGTACAAAAATAATTAAAAAAATAAGGCTTTTAGCATGCCTAAAAAATCTAGTCCCAACAAAATATCCCCAAACTTATCGGTTGGCTTTGTACTTATGCCAAGCTTTACCTTGCTGCCCTTTTCCGCCTTCATTGACGCCCTCCGTTTAGCTGCAGATGAGGGCGATCAGAGTCAGCAAATAAACTGTCACTGGACCGTTATGGGGCCCAATCTTGAGCCTATTTCATCCAGCTCTGGTGTCCAGGTTAAGCCCTGGGAAACCTATCGCGATCCGGTGGAGTTTGACTACATAGTGGTGGTTGGCGGACTGCTGCAAAAAACCTTGCATGGCAGCCAACATGTGATCGATTATTTACAGCAGGCGGACCGCGCCCATGTGCCGATTATTGGTTTATGCACAGGCTCCTTTGCGATGATTCGGGCCGGCCTGATGCACCAGCGACGCTGCTGTGTCAGCTGGTTTCACTACAAGGATCTGGCCGACCATTACAGCGAGGTGATTCCGGTGGCCGAGCAGCTTTTTGTCGATGATGGCGATCGTATTACCTGCGCCGGCGGGGCTGTGGCTGCGGATCTAGCGGGCTACATTATTGAACGTCATCTGGGGCAGAGTTGGGCACGGAAAAGTCTGCGTATACTGGTGATGGATAACCCGCGACCAGCCAATGCACCGCAGCCGCAACCGGCTTCGGATTATCATGTCAATAATAAGTGGGTTGTGCGGGCGCTATTGTTGCTCGAACAAAATCTCAGCCGCCCTCTTTCTACGGATGAAATTGCCGGCCGATTGAATATTTCAAAACGCCAGTTAGAACGTTTATTTATTGCTGAAACCGGTGATAGTTTACAAAAGTTTTACCGCAAAATTCGATTAAATTATGGCCTTTGGCTACTGAAAAACACACCGCGCCTAATTACCGATATAGCGCAGGAAACCGGCTTTGCGGATACCGCCCACTTCTCCCGCGCTTTTCGCGCAGCCTTTGATAAAAAACCAACAGAATGCCGCGACCTTTTACCCTAACGCCAGAGGCTTTTTATTACGTAAAGCTCAAGGCTTTTTTAACCTAACGCCGGAGGCTATTTTAATGTAAAACTCAAGGCTGTTTTAACCTAGCGCCCGAGGCGGCTTTAACCTAAAGCCCGGCGTTCATTGCTCGGCGGTTTGCCATAGAGCTCGCTGTAACAGCGACTAAAGTGTGGCGCCGTGGAGAAGCCGCAGCTAATCGCCACATCGATCACTGGAATAGAGGTTTGCAGCAGCAATAGTCGCGCTCTGGATAGACGCAGTTCGAGATAATAGCGTGAGGGAGCGCAGTGCAAATAGCGATTAAATAAACGCTCTAACTGGCGTCTTGAAATACCCACATAGTTAGCCACCTCATCCAAGGTTAGGGGCTCTTCAACATTACTTTCCATCAGTGTGACTGCATCCACTAAGCGCGGCTGACTGGCACCGATCAGATATTGCAGCGGCGCACGCTGAGCATCTTTTTCCGTGCGCACCCGATCGCAGGTAAATTGCTCGGAGATCTGTTGCACTAACTGGTGGCCATGAATACTGGCAATTAGGTTGAGCATCAGGTCGATAGAGCTAATGCCACCAGAGCAGGTGTAGCGATCCCTGTCTATGGCAAATAGATTGGATGATAACTGCAGTTTGGGAAACTCCTCTCGCATACTGGCAAGGTTTTCCCAGTGAATAGTGCAGCGATAGCCGTCCAACAAACCCGCTTTGGCGAGGGCGTAAGTGCCTGTACAGAGGGCACCTAAGGGAATCTTACTCTTGGAGAAACCACGCAGGCGATCGCTGAGTGTCTTGGTGCAATACTGTTTAATATTATAGCCGCCACAGACCATTAATATTTTCAATTCACTGGCACTGTCGAGAGCGCCATCGGGCCGAATTTCCAGCCCAGAGCTCGACAACACAGCCTCACCAGTCAAGCTATAGGTTGACCACCGATACAGCTCGCGGCCACTAATACGGTTGGCCATACGGAGTATACCCACGGCGTTAGCAAAGGTGCTCAGGGTAAATTCGGGCATTAACAGAAACCCAATATTCAGGGTAACTACAGGTTCAACCTGCTCTACAGAGATATCATCGGACATTTTTAAAACGCCTTCTTCTGAGTGCCTCTTCTTATGAGTGGCATCTTTCGAGTATAGATCAACAAGCTAATTCTTAAGAAGCGTTTTTAGAGTAAAAACATCCCTTTTTCATCAAAAAGATAACCCTTAGCGCCGTCGACGCTTTCTGCCTCCAGCGTTATCCACAACCTCTTTTACTGCAGGTCTAGTTACCAGGGAAAATAGATTAGGAAAGGGATCGGTTTTGTTGGGAAAGGCCATGGCATCGACAAAGTAATCCTGGAATTTTGGCTCCAGAGCAGTTTCAATTTTCTCGATATTTTTAACCAGAGTTTCAATCACTTGGCGAGACTGACGGTTTAACAGCGCAATGCGCGCGCCAGTTCCCGCGGCATTGCCCGCTGAAGAAACCTCCTCCAAGACACAGTCGGGAATCAAACCCAAAACCATGGCATGTTGCACATTGATATGGCTGCCAAAAGCACCGGCCAGTCGAATGCGTTCAATCTTGTCTGTGCCTATATGATCCATGAGCAATTTTACGCCCGCATAAAGCGCAGCTTTAGCCAGCTGAATTTGGCGAATATCATTTTGTGTTATTAGCATCTGGGTTTCGTCGTTCCCAGAAGCATGCAAAAGGTAGGACCAGGTGCGATCGTTTTGGACCATTCTATGGCTGCGATTAACCAGCTCACCGTCGACAATACCGTCCACGGTCACTATGCCTGCCAGATACATCTCAGCAACCACTTCGATAATGCCCGAACCACAGATCCCGGTGACGCCGTGGCTCTCAATGGCGGCACTAAAGCCCTCTTCGTCAGACCAGAGATCTGAGCCAATCACTTTAAACCGCGGTTCCAAGGTTTCAGGATTGATACGCACTCGTTCAATGGCACCGGTGGCGGCTCGCTGACCGCAACTAATCTGGGCTCCCTCAAAGGCTGGCCCTGTGGGACTGGAGCAGGCCAGTAGGCGTTGGCGATTGCCCAGCACAATTTCCGCATTGGTGCCCACGTCGACCAGCAATGTCATCTGGTCCTGTTCCTGGGGTTCTTCCGAGAGAATCATACCGGCCGTATCGGCGCCCACATGACCGGCGATACAGGGCAAGATATAGATCCGCCCGCCGCGATTAATCTTTAGTTCCAACTCTGCAGCCGGCACTTCAACGGCGGCATCGGTGGTCAGGGCAAAGGGTGCGCCCCCCAACTCCACAGGACTTATGCCGAGCAAGATATGGTGCATGATCGGGTTGGCGACTAGAGTAATTTCGAGAATATCCTCAACAGTGCCGTCAATGGCCTCGGCCACTTCCGCAAAGAGACTGTTTAGGGCTTCGCGGATCACCACTGTCATTTCATCCGCCCCTTCCGGGTGCATCATCACGTAGGAGACGCGACTCATAAGGTCTTCGCCAAAGCGAATCTGCGGGTTCATCAAACTGGCGCTGGCCATAACTTCGCCACTGGAGAGATCACAGAGGTGCGCGGCAATGGTGGTTGAGCCCACATCTACAGCCACGCCGTAGGCTTTATCGCGAAAGCCGGGCCAGAGGGCAATAATCTGCTGATTGTTATAGACCGCCACTGTAATGGCACGTTTGCCTTTGGCCAAGACTGGCTGCAGTGTTTTTAACAGTGCATTATCACAGGCTAAATTGGGTAGTTCCCATTCCTGTTCAAGGGCTTCTATAACCCTCTGCAAGTCTCCCTTGGGCACATGCATATCCGCTTCGTCTACCTGCACGTGATACAGCCGCGTAGCCGGATCCAAGTGGATATCTCGGTACTCAGCGTCTTTGCGCACAATCTGTCTGTGCACCTGGCTCTCCGGGGGCACATCGATAACCACATCGTCCAGCAGCAATGTATGGCAGCTTAGACGACGGCTATTAACTAGAGGGGCTTTGCGTTCGCCATATTTGATTTCTGTCGCGCAAACCGGCGACAGATGACTGCTGTCAGAATCGATTTGGTGTTTTGGAAACGACCCTTCGGCACAGATAATTTGGCAGCGACCACAGAGGCCACGACCCCCGCAGACAGAGTCAATATCCACACCCAAAATCCGCGCGGCATGGAGCAGCGGCGTATTAACCGGAAAGCTGCCACGGCGTCCAGAAGGCGTGAAAACCACCTTTACCTGTTTAACCGTTTTATCCGTTTTGTTGATAGGATCCACAGCTATCTAGGCTCTTTTTCTACGGCCACCACGAACCCGCCCTTCCCCTTCGGGAACCGGCTCGCGATAGGCTCTAATCCAGTTGGCACAGTTGGGATCATTGCCCATCATCACGTCGCCACCGCGCACTGCCGCCATCACTTCTGCGTGCAATGGGCTGGTAATGGCTGAGGTCATACCTGCACCCATGGCCATGGTTAAAAAGGCGCTGTTAATGCCATTGCGATTGGGCAGACCAAAGCTCACATTGGAGGCACCACAGGTGGTGTTCACTTTTAGTTCTTCACGCAGGCGACGGACTATATGCATCACCTGCAGACCGGCTGTATTAATCGCGCCAATGGGCATGACCAGTGGATCCACGATCACGTCGCTGTAATGAATACCGTAATCAGCGGCCCGTTCAATAATCTTCTTGGCCACTTTAAAACGTTCATTGGGATCTTCAGAGATACCGGTTTCATCATTTGAAATAGCCACCACAGCGGCGCCGTATTTGGCCACCAGAGGCAGCACTCTTTGCAGCACCTCGTCTTCGCCGGTTACGGAGTTGACCAGGGCTTTGCCCTGATAAACCGCAAGACCGGCTTCCAGTGCTTCAATAATCGAGGAGTCAATACTCAGGGGCACATCGCTGATCGACTGCACCAGCTGAATGGCTTCTGCCAAGATACGCGGCTCGTCGGCCAGCGGGATACCGGCGTTAATATCCAGCATCTGGGCACCAGCAGCAATCTGAGCCAGAGCATCGGACTCGACGCGACTGTAGTCACCCACTTTCATTTCGGCGGCTAAAATTTTCCGCCCAGTAGGATTTATGCGTTCGCCGATAATCACAAAGGGCTGATCAAAGCCGATTTTGACTTCTCGCGTGCCGGAACTAATAGTCGTGATGGTCATGCCGTTCTCCAAAAATTATCGTTGTGGGTGCCAGGGAGTTCGACTTCCCAGCACCTGTGTTTTTTGTACAATTTCAGCGATCCGCTCTTCCTGGCGGTAGGCCATAATATGCACTCCGCTGGCGCCCTGAATCTCGCGAATCTCATTGATCATATCGATACAGATATTGACCCCTTCCTGCTTCTGATCCTGGGCACCTGCAAGGCGTTTAATAATGGCATCGGGAATATGCACTCCGGCGACATTTTTGCGGATCCACTCAGCCGATTTGGCCGAGGCCAATGGGCCGACACCGGGTAAAATAAAGACTTTTTCGTGCAGCCCCAAATCACCCACTTTTGCCATATAGGTCTTGAGCATTTCCATATCAAAACAATACTGGGTCTGGATAAACTGGGCACCAGCAGCGACTTTTTTGGCCAGTCGCAGGGGGCGATAATCAAAGGGTGGCGCAAAGGGATTGGCCGCCGCGCCTAAAAATACCTGAGGGGGCGAGCGGATTTTACGGCCACTGAGAAACTGACCATCGTCGCGCATACCTTTGAGCATTTGCAGGCTGGTCATGCAGTCCATATCAAATACTGGCTTGGCTTCTGGATGATCGCCTGACTGCACACCGTCGCCAGTTAAGCAGAGAATATTGGACACGCCCATGGCCGAGGCACCGAGCACGTCACCCTGCATAGCTATGCGGTTCTTATCTCTGCATGAGATCTGCATAATCATCGAGTAGCCACGACGACTTAATAGCGCACACATACCGACACTGGACATATGGCAGTTGGCGCCAGAACCATCGGTGGCATTAATCGCATCCACAGAGCCATCAAACAGTGCGGCGCGATCAAACACTTCTTGTGGGTCGGCAGAATCTGGCGGTGTTATCTCTGCAGTCACGGCAAAGTGACCCGCGCGCAGCACCCGTTCGAAGCGACCAGGGCTATTATGCCCAGATAGAATTGGCAGGTTCTCGCCCGCTAGGGGTTCATCTTCAAAGATCATAATGTCCCTCCAGGTGTCACACCCAACTTTTTACGCACCGCACGGAGCCAGGCACTGGTGCCTTTAAGGCGCACATCTACAGGGGCCTGAATCACTTGAATGGTGGACTCTAGATCTCCAACCCGCTTGCTACCCTCCCAGGAGGTCACCCAGACGCAGACCATACTCGGATCAACCTCACAGTTGCCGTTGCTACGGACGCCGCCACAGGGGCCATTGCGGAGGGTTTTGGGGCAGTTCATGGGACAGGCCATGCCGGTTTCACCCAGGGTGCACTGACCACAGGATTGGGAATCGAACAAAAAGCCTTTTATGATTTTTTCAATCGCGGCAAAACCGCGGTCAAGGCGCTGATAGCCGAGACGATTAAACAGCGGATGCAGTGCCACCAAGCAGCTTTCTAGCCCTTGGTAGACGCGGCGCAACCAGCGGGCATTATTAGCCGACCAGTAACGAACCTTCTTCAAGCGATCTCTGCTCTGAGGCCCTTGCCCGCGACCAGCTCTTTAATATCGGCGTTGGAGTAGGCGGCTTCGATGGCATCGGCGAACTGCTGGGCCAATTCCTGAGGACTGCCCTCGCCTTCAATTGAACTGGTGACTCGACGCCAGTCTTCTAAATACTCTTCGCTGCCACCCTTGCCGGCACGCATAGCGGCACGGTCTATAGCCGCCTGAAAGCGATGACTAAGAAGCACCTTGCCACGGACTCGGCCGCTTTTGACCAGAATCTGAGCTGGGATATCACGCCAAAATACTTCAATTTTTTGCATCAGGTTTCTCTCTCTTCGTACTTATACAATCTTCAAGATCTGTTCTTGAAGACCATTTTCCAGGTCGCCATAACCGCTGTGTTCATGGCGAAATTCCAAACCTAAAAACCTTGCCGCCGCTTCCGCTCTAACCACCAAGGCTGGATCTTCACGCTGAGACAGATAGACCACCAGTTTGTAGTTGGCGAAATACTGTTCCCGCAGCTCTGGGTGCACATCCAGCTTTAAACCTCTAATCATCAATCGCTCAAAGTGCTCAACCAAAAAATCAGTCAGGTAAAAAGTGCCCAATTCCTCTGTCGCAATCTCGGTGAAGCGCGCTTCACCGGCATAGAAGGAATAACAGTGGGCACCGGGTAAACGTTCGATGGAGTCGCCGGCCTCGGCCAATACTCGATCAATCTCACCACCTGTACCACAGTCGCCATAGGCAACAAAAATATGCTCATACTGGCTGCGATTTTGCGCAATTTTTTCGCGCAACCTCTCAGGTATTAACTTGGGCCTGTTATGTAACTCAGCATCCAAACATTGCAGATCAATCTGACTCCAGCCATTGAGCTTTTGCAGCCAGACTATCTCGCGAGCAAGCGCTCCGCAGGCAATCACTAATAACTTTACCGAACCTTTTAGGTCTGGCATTAAGCAGCCTCTAGGGCCCTGCGTTCTTGCACCAATCGAATCGCCGTTGTCGCTGCGTCCGCCGCATCGCGGCAGTAGGCATCGGCGCCAACCGCAGTGCCAAATTCTTCATTGAGTGGCGCACCGCCAACCATCACTATGTACTTGTCTCGCAGCCCCTGATCTTTGAGGGCGTCGATCACCACTTTCATGTAGGGCATGGTGGTTGTGAGTAGCGCGGACATACCCAAGATATCGGGCTTGTGACGTTCGAGAGCAGCGAGATATTCTTCGACACTGTTGTTAATGCCCATATCGTGAACTTCAAACCCTGCGCCTTCCATCATCATCGCTACCAGGTTTTTGCCAATATCGTGGATATCGCCTTTCACAGTGCCAATCACCATAGTGCCCACGGGCTTAGCCCCAGTCTCAGCTAAAAGAGGCTTGAGAATAGTCATGCCACCTTTCATCGAGTTCGCCGCCAGCAGTACTTCCGGAACAAACAAAATGCCGTCGCGAAAATCCACACCGACCACGGTCATACCGTCCACCAGCGCTTCACCTAAGACGCGCTCTGGAGACCAGCCTCGATCCAAGAGAATCTGTGTGCCCTCTTCGATCTCTTCTTTTAAGCCGTCGTAGAGATCGTCATGCATCTGCAAAACCAGATCTGCATCGGATAACTCAGCTAGTACGATATCGTCTTCTTCAGACATAGGGTTTATTCCTTAATAATCTTGTTTAGTAGTCGCGGTCGGCAAAAGAGCCTTTGCGACGGGCCATATAATCAATCAATGCTTCGTCAACCGCCGGGTCAATTGCCGGTGCCTGATAGTCATTGAGCATTTTCTTCCACAGCACATTGGCGCGCTGAGCAGTGTCCAGAGAGCCGTCTACCTGCCACTGCTCATAGCTATTATTGTCGGCTACCGTTGAGCGATAAAATGCAGTTTCAAAGTTCTTTAAGGTGTGCGTTGAACCCAAGTAATGTTTGCCGGGACCCACTTCGCGGACGGCATCCAGTGCCTGACCGTTCTCAGACATATCCATACCCGACAGCAGCACCGAGATCATGCTGGCCTGGTCGCAGTCCATAATAAATTTCTCATAACCCATAGCCAGACCACCCTCTAACCAGCCGGCGGTGTGCAACATAAAGTGCACACCAGCCAGGGCTGCGGTCTGTAATGTGTTGGCGGCTTCATAGGCGGCCTGTGCATCGGGCAATTTGGACCCTGTGAGACCACCACCACTTCTAAAGGGCACGCCCAATCGACGGGCCAGTGCAGCAGCGGCATAGATCACTTGGCTTGGCTCTGGGGTACCAAAGGTGGGTGCGCCAGTGGCCATAGACACGGCCGCCGCGAAGGTTCCGAAGATGACCGGTGCGCCGGGACGGCAGAGCTGCGTAAAGGCGATACCAGCCAGTGCTTCGGCCAGTATCTGAGTCACTGTGCCGGCCGTGGTTACTGGAGACATGGCACCAGCAAGAATAAAGGGTGAGACCACCGTGGCCTGATTGTTCCGCGCATAGACCTTGAGAGAGCCGAGCATGGTGGCATCGTAGGTCATGGGGGAATTGACGTTAATCAGACTGGTGAGTACACAGTTTTGGTCAACAAATTCTTCGCCAAACACTAGCTTGGCCATATCCACTGTATCTTGCGCACGCTCGTGGTGAGTCACCGAACCCATTAGCGGCTTGTCACTGTATTTAAAGTGACTGTAAATCATATCGAAATGACGCTTGTTTACAGGGAGATCAACGGGCTCACAGATAGTGCCGCCGGAATGGTGTATTCCCGGGGCCATATAGGCCAGTTTTACAAAATTCTGAAAATCTTCAATGGTGGCGTAGCGACGACCCTTATCTATATCGTGAACAAAGGGCGAGCCATAGGCGGGAACCAGTACCGTGCGCTTGCCGCCGATAATCACATTGCGTTCAGGGTTGCGTGCGTGCTGAACAAATTCCTTGGGTGCCGTGGCCTGAATAATCGAGCGACAGAGACCTTTGGGGAAATGCACACGAGAACCCTGAACATCAGCGCCCGCTTCTTTCCACATGGCCAGAGCTTCGGGATCATCGAGAAAATCTATACCGATCTCCTCAAGCAAGATATCCGCATTGTCTTCTATAAGCTGCAGGTTCTCTTCGCTGAGGTATTCGAAATAGGGAATCTTGCGCTCGATAAACGGCGCGGTTTTGACTACTGCATTGGCACGAGCTTCGCGGCGTCCGTCGCGGCCACCGCCCTCTCTACCTGCTCTTCTGCGCCCGGTTGTTTCAGTCATAATCATTCTTCCGTTGGAGAATTTTTTTCTCTCTTTTATGGGATCTTCATCGCTCGCATTCTGTGCCTGTTTAAGCACCGCCGCTTCTGCTTTTGCGACGTGCAAATACCAGTTTGCGACGCACCTAAAAACTAGCTTCGCAAACAGCTATTTTCACCGTCAAAAGGAGACTCTTCGATCACTGTCGCCGGGTAGCGATCACCCAGTATTTCAATCTCTAATTCTGTGCCTATGGCACCGTAAGCGGCCTTGACCAGACCCAGCGCCAGAGACTTGTTGGTGCGAAAGCCAAAGCCACCGGAGGTAGCACGACCGACAAGCACTCCATCCTTATAAAGGCCTTCAGAACCCCGGGCATCGGCGTCGGTGACACCATGAATTTCCAAGGTGGCAAAGCAGTTCTCAAAGCCCCGCTCTTGCCACGCAATAAGCGCCTCTTTACCGACAAAATCACAGTCTTTATCCAGCTTTACAAAACGCTCTAAACCGGACTCCAGGGCGGAGTATTCGATGGACATCTCACGGGGAATCAAACGATAGGATTTTTCGATACGCATACTGTCCATGGCACGAATACCAAAGGGCTTAATATTGAACTCGGCGCCCGCCTTCATCAGCTCATCGAAGATGTAGTTTTGCATTTCGATGGGATGGTGCAATTCCCAACCCAACTCACCGACAAAGTTAACCCGCAACGCTTCGGCCTGGGCGTAACCCACATTGATAGACTTGCCCGTGAGCCACTTAAAGTTATCTTTGGACATATCGGTATCAGTGAGCTTTTGCAACAGATCCCGAGACTTGGGACCAGCCACTACCAGCACACCCATCTGGGTGGTAATTTTTTGCAGATTAACCGAGCCATCTCGCGGTGCCAGCTTGGTTAGATAATCCCAGTCGTGGCGTTCTTGAGCGCCGGCAAAGACCATGTAATAGCTGTTTCTGGCACGTTTGTAGATCGTGAATTCAGCTCGCACACCACCGTTTTTGGAGAGCATATGGCAGAGGCCAATGCGGCCGATGGCTTTGGGTATATTGTTGGCAACGATGCTATTTAACCAAGCCTCTGAGCCATGACCTGTGACTGTGGCTTTGGAGAATGCCGACATATCGAGAACACCAACATGCTCATTCACATGGCGACATTCCTCACCGACGAAATCAAAGTAATTAGAGCGACGGAAGGAATTCTTTTCGACAATGCGGCCATCGGCTAAGGCTTTCGAATGGTTTTTATTCCACAGGGTATCTGACTTATCTAAATCTTCAGCCGACAGAGAGTATCCGGGAGGGGCAAACCAGTTCGGTCGCTCCCAGCCATAAACCGAGCCAAATACCGCGCCAAGCGCCTTCATACGATCGTAGCAGGGAGCGGTTTTCAGTGGCCGAGCCGCCCCGCGCTCCTCATCTGGATAGTGATTTTTGAAGACATGGTCATAGGCTTCTTCGTTTTTGCTGCGCAGATAGCCACGGGTTGCATAGGGACCAAAGCGACGGGGATCAACACCCATCATATCCACTGTCGGTTCACCGTCGACAATCCATTCCGCCAACTGCCAACCGGCACCGCCGGCTGCGGTGATACCAAAGCTGTGACCCTCATTGAGCCAAAAGTTTTTTAAACCCCAAGCTGGGCCAACAATCGGGTTACCGTCTGGGGTATAGGCAATAGCGCCGTTATAGACTGTCTTGATGCCCACTTCGGCAAAGCCCGGAACGCGGCTCATACAGGCTTCAATATGGGGCATCAGGCGATCGAGGTCGCCATTAAACAGCTCGTATTCCGAGTGCTCGCTGGGGCCATCCACATAACAGCAGGGAGCGTTTTCTTCATAGGGGCCGAGAATAAAACCACCGGCCTCTTCACGCAGATAATAGCCAGCATCAGAATCACGCAGCACGGCCTGTTCAGGGAGCCCTTGCGCCTTGCGCGCCAAAATATCGGGGTGCGGATCGGTGACAATGTACTGATGCTCTACAGGGATAACAGGGATATCCAGCCCCACCATTTCACCGGTCTTGCGGGCAAAATTACCGGTACAGCAGACCACATGTTCACAGTGGATATCACCCTTATCCGTTTTCACAATCCAACTGTCGTCAGGCTGCTGTTCAAGGTCCAGCACAGCTGTATTGCGATAGATCTCAGCGCCGCGAGTACGGGCACCTTTGGCCAGCGCCATAGTTAAATCCGCGGCCTGAATATAGCCATCATCTGGATGCTGAATCGCACCAATCACGCCGTCGAGATTGGCCATGGGCCATGCCTCTTTGACCTGCTCTGGAGTTAAGAAGTTAACTTCTACACCGACGGTCTGGGCAATCCCTGAATAGTACTTGTACTCATCCATACGATCTTCATTAGAGGCCAAGCGAATATTCGAGACCACGGAAAAACCCACATCCTGCCCTGTCTCTTTTTCAAGCTCATGGTAAAAGTCTACTGAGTACTGGTGCAATTTACCCACCGAGTAGCTCATATTAAATAGCGGCAACAAACCTGCAGCATGCCAAGTGGATCCCGACGTCAGCTCCTTGCGCTCGATCAACACCACATCGGTCCAGCCTTTTTTAGCCAGGTGATAGAGAGTGCTGACACCCACAACGCCACCGCCAACCACCACAACTTTTGCACTTGTTTTCATTGCCATCTGTGAACGCCTAATTTTTTATAATTTTTATTATATTTTTCGCAGTTTAACCCTCAATACTGGACCGCCACAGCGCAGATACGACAGCCATATATCTTCCAGCGCCATAGCCGCAAAACCCTGCCCTGCTTGACCTAGAGTCGTTTTTAGAACAGCATAAGCCGGTCTCAGAAAGCCACCATCACGACTGTTTAAGGAAGATGACGTCCAAAGTGACCAAGCCGGTGAGAAATAGTCTTACCCGCGAGAGTTATTAATATAATAAACGGAGCAAGTCCCCTATGAGTGACATAGAAATAGCGCGTAGTGCCAAGAGCCAACCTATTAGCGAGATTGCCGCAAAGCTCAATATTCCCGATGCAGCATTGATTCCCTACGGCAGAACCAAAGCCAAAATATGTCCAGACCATATAGCCTCATTAAAAGATAAGCCCGACGGCAAATTAATTTTGGTGACAGCCATTACGCCCACCCCAGCCGGTGAAGGTAAAACAACAACCTCCGTAGGTCTCACTGATGGCCTCAATCGCATAGGTAAAAATGCACTGGTGTGCCTCAGAGAACCCAGCCTCGGCCCCTGCTTTGGTATGAAAGGCGGCGCCGCCGGTGGTGGCTATGCTCAGGTTGTACCCATGGAAGATATCAACCTGCACTTTACAGGCGACTTTCACGCCATTGGCGCAGCCCACAATTTACTCTCTGCTCTGATCGACAATCATATTCACTGGGGAAATAGCCTGGAAATTGATGCACGGCGGATTGTTTGGAAACGGGTTGCGGATATGAATGACCGCGCCCTGCGCAGTATTAACTGTGGATTGGGCGGCCCAGCAAACGGCTTCCCTCGGCAAGACGGCTACGACATTACTGTGGCATCAGAAGTCATGGCGATCTTCTGTCTGGCCACCGACCTGGACGACCTTAAAGCGCGACTGAATAAAATTGTCGTCGCCTATACCCGCGACCACAAACCAGTTCACGCCAGCGACATTCTCGGCACGGGCGCCATGACAGTGTTGCTTAAAGACGCCTTGGCACCCAATTTAGTCCAGACATTAGAAAACAATCCCGCGATTATCCACGGCGGCCCCTTCGCCAATATAGCCCACGGCTGCAACTCCGTGATCGCTACCAAAGCGGGCCTCAAGATGGCCGATTATGTCGTCACCGAAGCCGGCTTTGGTGCTGATTTAGGGGCTGAGAAATTCTTTGATATTAAATGCCGCGCTGCAGGCCTGCATCCGGATGCTGCGGTGATCGTTGCCACTACCCGCGCCTTAAAAATGCATGGCGGTGTCAGCAAAGGGGATTTGGATAAAGAAGATTTAAGCGCCCTTGAAAATGGCTGCTGTAATCTGGTGCGTCATATTGAAAATGTAAAAGCCTTTGGCGTTCCTGTGGTCGTGGGTATCAATCGCTTTACCTCAGATACAGACGCTGAAATTGCCCTGATCAAAAAGATCGCAATGGCAAATGGCGTCAAAGCTATAGATTGCACTCACTGGGCCGATGGTGGTGCAGGAACTGAAGAGCTGGCCCATGAAGTGATTGAGCTGGTGGACTCGGGGCATGCTAATTTTGCTCCCTTATATCCTGACGAGATGCCGATTTGGGATAAGATCAAAACCGTCGCCACGAGACTTTATCGGGCTGACGATATTATTGCCGATCAGAAAATTCGTGATCAGATTCATAAGCTACAGGATTGTGGCTATGGTCATTTCCCGGTCTGCATTGCTAAAACGCAGTACAGCTTTTCAACTGATCCGACCCTCAAGGGCGCGCCGTCCAATCATGTTGTCGCTATTCGTGAGGTACGATTATCGGCGGGTGCCGGCTTTATAGTCGTGGTCTGCGGAGACATTATGACTATGCCGGGGCTGCCACGAGTGCCTGCAGCCAACAGTATTGATGTGAATGATATAGGCGAGGTTGTGGGTCTTTTCTGATTGGGTGCTAGGGCCGTCTTGATTTAAGAGCGGCCCTAGTGTGCTCACTCACAAACTACCTGTTATCTCGAGGGACACAATCTGTCGCCTCCAAGCCCACCACTGTCTTCTCGAACGCCACAAATGTCATCTCGAAGGAATGTGAGAGATCTCAGAAACCGGCAAGGAGATCCCTCGTCGCTTCGCTCTGTCGGGATGACAAGATGCGGGAAGAGCTCGAATCCACAGCCACTTTGGCGATCAATCAGACTCCGCTAAGGATTGCAGTGATTTCCAGAAAGAGCGAACAACTGTCTGAGCGAAGCGAGTTTTGTGAGCGCTGGAAATCACTGTGATACTGGAGTCGATCGCCAAAGTGGCTGTGGGTTCGAGCGGACGGCACAATCCATCAGACTCAAAAAAAGCCCAAACAGAATAAGTCTCAAGAAGAGATAGAACGAGAGATAGAATAAGAGATAACTAGGAAATATGGCGGTGACCCTCACCAGCCACACCTCGGCACACAGCGTAACCACTACCGTTGCTCCCTTCCGGGCCTGGCGGGATTCGCGGCTGGCTGTTGCGAGGGGACCAGTGAGGGCCACCATTGAAGCGCAGGATTATCACGGGTTTGCCCTTCAAGTGCAACAGCCCGGCAGCGAAAAAACTCCTATTAACCCCAGAAAACACAACTGAGCCTACATAAAACAACCGCACCAATAGATCACTTTTATTGTGGTTAAATCTCATCGGTTCGGTACACTACAGAAAGCCCTTAGCAGTCGTAGGCTCTTAGCAGCAGTAGGCCCTTAGCAGCAATAGGCCGTCAGCGAAAAAACCCTAAAAACGGATTTCCAAAAATGAGTTACTCCTCGGCACCCAAAACCACCAAGGCCAATTCTGCAAATCACTCATTTTTAAGCCCCAACCCCATCAAAGCACTAGCCACCCTATTACTGCTGACACTACTGACCAGCTGTGGCGGCGAAAACAACGTCAGCACAGGCAATCGCAGCGGCACCCTACACTGGGGCAACGGCACCGAACCCCAAAGCCTCGACCCCCATATAGCCACCGGCGTACCCGAACATAAAATCATCGTCGCTCTCATGGAAGGCCTAGTCCTCAAAGACAGCAAAACCCTAGAACCGCGACCCGGTGTCGCCACCTCCTGGGACATCAGCGAAGACGGCCGCGTCTATACCTTCTACCTGAGAAAAAATGCCCGCTGGTCCAACGGCGACCCACACAACGCCCACGACTATGTCTGGTCGTGGTGGCGCGCACTGCAGCCGGCACTGGGCAACCTCTACGCTTACATGTACTTCCCCATCGCCAACGCAAAAGAATATTACGAAGGGAAAATCAGCGACTTCGAAGAGGTCGGCGTCAAAGCCCTAGACGACCATACATTGCAAGTCACTCTGAACAACCCAACGCCCTACTTTCTGCAACTGCTCGATCACTACAGCCTCTATCCCGTGCACCGCGCTACCATCGAAAAATTTGGCGACGCCGATCAGCGCGGCACCCGCTGGACTTATGAGGGGAACCTAGTAGGCAACGGCGCCTTCCAACTATCCGAGTGGAAAATCAACCGCCGAGTCGTAGTCGAACGCAATCCCCACTACTGGGACGCCGACAGCATCAAGCTCAATAAAATCATCTTCTACCCCATCGAAAACGCCGTCACCGTCGAGCGCATGTTCCGTGCCGGGCAGCTCCACTACAGCGGCACAGTCCCCGCCGACAAAATCGCCACCTATATGGAGCGCAAGGATCCAGCCCTGCACATAGCCCCCTATCTCGGCGTCTACTTCTATCGCATCAATACCCGCGTACCCCAGCTGCAAGATAAGCGCGTGCGACGCGCCCTGGGCATGACCATCGATCGCGACAAGATAAGCCAACGGATACTCAAAGGCGGACAGATCCCCGCCTATACCATCACCCCTCCGGGTACCATGGGCTACTACCCAAAGAGTGATTTAGCCTTTAATCCCGAAGGTGCCAGACAGCTACTAGCCGAGGCCGGCTATCCCGATGGCGAAGGATTTCCCGCCACCGAAATTCTCTACAATACCAGCGAAGGTCACCGCAAGATCGCCGTGGCCATTCAGCAGATGTGGAAGAAGCATCTCAATATAGATGTCAAACTGCTGAACCAAGAATGGAAGGTCTATTTAAACAGCGTCACTAGCCTCGACTTTGAAATCGGTCGTGCGGGCTGGATCGGTGACTATGTGGACCCGAATAATTTCCTCGATATGTTTCTCTGCAATGGCGGCAATAATCGCACCGGCTGGTGTAACCCAGAATATGACCAGCTTATTCTCAAAGCAGCCCCTGAAGCCAAAACCCATGCCGAGCGCCTAGAGATATTTAACCGCGCCGAAACCATGCTGCTCGATGACATGCCAGTGATCCCCATCTATATTTACACCTCGAATAATCTGGTTAATCCCTCGGTAAAAAACTTTAATGACAACATTCTCAACCAGCCGTCATTTAAAGAGATGTATCTGCAAGCTGACCCAGCCGATTCAGGAGCGAAAAACTAATGTGGCGATTTGCCCTCAACCGTCTGCTGCAGGCCATTCCCGTCCTATTAATAGTGATCAGCGCCACCTTTATGCTGGTGCACTCTGCTCCTGGCGGGCCTTTTTCTGCGGATAAAGCCGTGCCCCCAGAAGTGATCAAGGCTCTGGAAGCCCAATACAATCTCGATCAACCACTGTGGAAGCAATACATCAGCTACCTCGGCGACGTAGTCCAGGGTGATTTCGGCCCCTCATTTAAATACTCCGGACGCACAGTCAACGAACTTATCGCAGCCGGCATACCCGCCACCGCAGAATTGGCATTCTACGCAATGATGGTTGCGCTGATTATTGGTGTCAGCGCCGGAGTCGCCGCCGCCATGCGCCCCAACACCATGCAAGACTATGTGCCCATGTCCGCAGCCATGCTCGGTATCTGCATGCCCTCTTTCCTATTGGGGCCATTATTGGTGCTGATATTTGGCATCTATTTGGAATGGCTACCGGTCTCCGGCTGGGGAGATATGCCCGGGGATAAGATCATGCCCTCGATCACCCTGGGCACCGGATACGCTGCCTATATAGCGCGACTCTCTCGAGGCGGCATGCTCGAAGTGCTGTCTCAGGACTATATTCGCACCGCCAGAGCCAAGGGCCTCTCAGAGCCTGTGATTATCTTTAAGCACGCAATGCGCGGCGGACTAATACCAGTGGTAGCCTTTTTGGGGCCGGCCTTTGCTGGCCTGTTAGGCGGCTCCTTTGTGGTGGAAACCATCTTCCAAATCCCCGGACTCGGACGCTTCTATGTCCAAGCCGCCTTTAACCGCGACTACACAATGATTCTGGGCATGACCATCTTCTTCGCCACGCTGATTATTCTGTTTAACCTACTCTCGGATATGCTCGCCATCTGGCTCGACCCAAAACTCCGCCAGCAAGCTCGGGGGAATAACTAATGGATCAGATTAGCCCTCAGCAACAAAACGAGCAGCAAGAGCAAGGCACCTCACTGTGGAAAGATGCCTGGATCAAGCTGAGTAAAAACTATCTGGCGCTCTTTGGTCTGAGTATTCTGGCTCTGCTCTGTGTCGTTTCGATACTCACTCCTTGGATCGCACCCTACGGTTATGAAGAACAGAATCTGATTCTCGGCGCCACAGCACCTTCGCTAGAACATTGGCTAGGCACCGATATCTTTGGCCGCGATATGCTCACGCGCATTATGTACGGCGGTCGCGTATCCCTCACCGTGGGCTTTATCGCCACCGCGGTAGCACTAATAATCGGCGTGCTCTGGGGTGCCACCGCCGGTTTTATTGGCGGTCGTGTAGATGCAGTAATGATGCGTATAGTCGACATAATGTACGCCCTGCCCTTTATGATCTTTATCGTCCTGCTCATGGTCGTGTTTGGACGCAATATTCTGCTGCTATTCCTGGCCATTGGTGCTGTTGAATGGCTGACTATGGCGCGGATTGTTCGCAGCCAAGTGATGTCACTGCGCAAGCAAGAGTTTGTTGAAGCTGCCCAATCATTGGGACTCTCCCAATGGACCATTATCCGTCGTCATATTATTCCCAACACCCTGGGCCCAGTAATTGTCTACACCACCCTGACCATCCCCAGCGTGATGCTGCTAGAAGCCTTTCTGAGCTTTCTCGGGCTCGGCATTCAACCACCACAGAGCTCTTGGGGCCTGCTGATTAATTATGGCGTCGAGACCATGGAGGAATATCCCTGGCTGTTGATATTCCCAGGCATAACCCTGTCTCTGACCCTCTTTGCACTTAACTTTCTCGGCGATGGCCTGCGCGATGCCCTCGACCCCAGAACCTCAAAGGATTAGTTTATATGGCATTACTTGAGGTAGAAGGACTAACCATTTATTTCCACAGCAGAAATGGCGTGGTTAAAGCCGTGGATAATGTGAGCTTTAGCGTCGATGCCGGCGAGACTCTAGCGATTGTCGGGGAATCTGGATCTGGCAAATCTGTCACCTGTTACAGCCTGCTCGACCTGCTGCCAAAACCCCCAGCAAAAATTGAAGCGGGCATCGCCCTATTTGATGGCGTTGATCTGCTGAGCTGCGATGCTGCCCAGATGCAACGTTTTCGAAGCAATGATATAGCGATGATTTTCCAAGATCCCATGACCTCGCTCAATCCTTTCATCAGCATTGGCGAACAGCTGATTGAACCGCTGATCTACAACCAGGACAAAAGTCGCCGCCAGAGTCGCTCAGGCGCGCGCATGCGGGCCATCGAGCTGCTCGAAGAGGTGGGTATTGCTGCGGCCGAACAGCGCTTTGACTGCTTCCCCCATGAGTTTTCCGGCGGCATGCGCCAGCGGGTCATGATTGCCATGGCATTGATCAATGAGCCGCGATTACTGATCTGTGATGAGCCCACCACGGCCCTGGACGTGACCATTCAAGCGCAGATCCTGGCATTGATTAAAGCATTGCAGCAGAAGCGCGATGTGGCGGTGATCTTTATCAGCCACGACCTCGGTGTAGTTGCAAGTATTGCCGACAAAGTGATTGTCATGTGCGAAGGCACAGTGCGGGAAGCGAATGATGCCGAGGGTATTTTCTATCGCACTAAGGATGATTACACGAAGAAATTATTAGCCGCGATTCCCGAAGGCGCCAAGGTTATGCCCAGTCGCGCTGACCCTGACAAGTCTGATAAGCCAATGATTCGGGTAGACAATCTCAAGACCTATTTCCGCGATTACAGCAAGACACCGGCTGGTGATATTAAGGCAGTGGACGGCGTCTCCCTGGAAATTCAACGAGGCGAGATCCTCGGTCTAGTGGGCGAATCAGGATCCGGCAAGTCCACCCTGGGCCGTTCGATTTTACAGCTGGCACCTATTACTGCTGGGTCGATCCTCTTTGATGGCACCGAACTCAATAAGCTCAGCCCTGCAAAGCTAGTCCCTTGGCGGCGCAAGATGCAGATGATCTTTCAAGATCCCTATGCATCATTAAACCCGCGTATGACTGTCTATCAGACACTTGCCGAACCCTTGCTCTATCACGGTCTGGCAAATAGTAAAAACATTGACCAGCAAGTCCAACAGCTGATGGATGATGTTGGTCTGGCGCGGCATAATATGCGTAAATATCCCCATGAGTTTTCTGGTGGCCAGCGCCAGCGTATTGCCATTGGTCGGGCCATCGCCACCAAGCCTGAATTAATTATTGCCGATGAGCCAGTCTCCGCTCTCGACGTGACCATTCAGGCGCAGATTCTCGATCTGATCCTCAACCTAGTGGAGAAGCACAATTTGACCATGATGTTTATCTCTCATGATCTCTCGGTGGTGCGCTATATCTCTGACCGGGTGGTGGTTATGAACAAAGGTGTGATTATCGAGACCGGTAACACTGAGGCACTCTGGGCAAACCCACAGCAGCAATACACCAGAGATCTACTGGCGGCGATTCCATTGGCCGACCCTAGGTCTGAGCGCCTGCGTTCATCAGGCCCTTAATATTAGTCTTAAATAATAATTACAAAAAAGAGCCCTGCTATGTCAAATAAGCCAGACCTTATTCAATCCGATTACGCCGATGGCATTCTCTCCATTAGCATCAATCGTCCGGACAAAAAGAACGCCCTAACATCTGATATGTACGCCCAGCTGGCGGATCTATTTGACCACCGCGCTACACAGGACGACGTCAATGTGGTTGTATTTTCCGGTGGTAAAGACTTTTCAGCCGGTAACGATCTAGAAGACTTTCTCGCTCGGCCACCCAGTACCGACTCTGGCGAAAAAGCCCCAGTTTGGGAATTTATGCGCGCCCTCTCCACCTGCCCAGTGCCCGTTATAGCAGCAGTTGATGGGTTTGCAGTGGGCATAGGCACGACCCTGTTGCTGCATTGTGAGTTTGTTTATTCGACGCCCAACACTGTGTTTATGCTGCCATTTATCAATTTGGCGGCGGTGCCAGAATTTGGTTCCTCGCTGCTACTGCCTATGCATTGTGGCTACGTGAAAGCTGCTGAGATGTTGCTCTTAGGGGATCGATTTGATTCCGCGACAGCGCTGCAATACAACCTGATCAATCAGATCTGTAGCAGCGATAACCTTATGGCCTGCGCCATGACCACGGCAGCCAAGCTCGCAGGTAAGTCTCGGGATGCATTGGTGCAGAGCAAGGCGTTGATGCGACGGGATATGGAGCCACTGGCAGAGCGGATTAGTATTGAATCAGCGGAGTTTGCGAAACGGGTTGCCTCGCCGGAAGCCAAGGTGGCGATCTCGGCGCTTTTGAAACGTTAGATTACAGACGTACTTGTCATTCTGAATTAAATCGAAGGATCTTGTGCCGACTGGATGGGATCCCTCCACTGCGGTCGGGATGACAAGGTAAGGTGGGGCTGGATGACAATCTATAACCTGTCATCCTGAGCGAAGCCGAAGGATCTTGT
>Ga0075443_10000111_pt1 | contig 32546 bp, 36 predicted proteins | sample CoawatmetaG00DNA_3_FD_71583 | JGI IMG/M metagenome (GOLD analysis project Ga0075443, IMG submission 71583) | Marine microbial communities from the West Antarctic Peninsula - Coastal water metaG006-DNA | ecosystem: Environmental > Aquatic > Marine > Coastal | place: Atlantic Ocean: West... | reverse complement strand
ATTCGGACGGATCATACAAACACCTGAATCCCATTCGCTCAGTCCGTCAATACAAAAGTCGGGTGATCAAGGACTCCGAGTATAGTATTCAGGTGAAAGCATAAATGTCGATTGCAATATTGGTCGCAATCACTGCTCACGGCATCTGGAGGACTGCGCCAATAGCGCAAAAAAGCAGAATTGAGTCGCGACTTGCGGCTGGAAAACTGTCGTGGAACAGCTGCTACGCGGCTGTTGGAAGCAGGTTTGCGCCTCGTCGAGATGGTTTCGTCGCAAAGTTTTGGCGTTTGGTTAGCAAAGCTGGATTGTGTTAGATGCAGGCCTTTGTTCTTGAAAGGGACGCGGTTGATTGTGATGATTGATTTCAAAGTGAACTAATTCCCCAAGAGTGTTATACTGTATGCCGTGTTTTTCTACGTGCGCTACGGCGTCTCCTACCGAGACTTGGAGGAAGTAATGGCTGAACGTGGCGTTGATATTGATCATGTGACCTGTGCCCCAAGTTCCCTCCAGCTTTGCGCGGAGTCCTTGGGGTTAAATCTTTGGCGTTAGGCCGCCATCTTGTCCATCGCCTTTCTCTGCAAAAACTCCATCGGTGTCAGGTTGCCCAATGCTGAATGTGGTCTGCGCCAGTTGTAATCCTCTTGCCATTCTTCAAGCGTTTTGTGGGCATCGCGCAATGTGCCAAATAACGTTTCATTCAAACATTCGTCTCGAAGCTTGCCGTTGAAGCTTTCGATGAAGCCGTTCTGCTGGGGCTTGCCCCCTCTCATGGTTTGCAAGCAAACCACTGCTGGGCAGCAGGATGCGATATAGTGCCAATCAACGTCAGTCTCCTGAACCCATTTGAGGATCGCCATGCTGGTGAACTCGGTGCCGTTGTCTGAAACTATTGTCTTCGGCATGCCTCGTTCTGCGATCACCTTGTCCAGCTCACGTGCAACGCGGTGTCCGGACAGCGATGTATCAGCCACCAGAACCAAGTTCTCACGACTAAAGTCATCTACGACTGCCAAGATGCGAAACCTGCGACCGTCTGTCAGAGCGTCAGATGCGAAATCCAAGCTCCAGCGTTGGTTCGGGCCATGGGGCAGAACCATTGGCTTCCTTGTGCCCAGAGCACGCTTTCGACCACCTCTGCGACGCCCCTGAATCTTCTCTTCACGATAGATGCGCCTCACTTTCTTGTGGTTCACCTCAAAGCCCTCCCGAACAATCATCACATGGATGCGGCGGCAACCAAACCGACGCCGCTCCCTCGAAACTCGTTTGATGGCATCCCGCAGTTCCAAATCATCACCACGACGCGACAGATACCGCACCGTTGACCGATCAATCTGCAGCACATCACACGCCCGCCGCTGGCTCACACCGTGCACTTTGCACAGGTGAACCACTGCTTGCCGCTTCCCAGCAGGCGTCACCATTTTTTTGCATTTATATCTCGCAACATCGCGTTGTCGAGCATCTGTTCAGCCAAGAGCTTCTTCAGCTTGCCGTTCTCATCCACAAGCGCACGCAATCGCTTGGCATCCGACGGTTCCATGCCACCATACTTCGATTTGTATTTGTAGAACGTCGCCGAACTGATCCTGTGCCATCGACACACATCAGCAGCCTTCTCACCAGATTCCTGCTCTTTGAGTATCCCTATGATCTGTTTGTCTGTAAATCGTGCCTTCATTTGTCCGTCCTTTTGTTGGGCGGACTCTACACAAATTTGGAGGAGTTTTAGGGGCGCAGGTCAATCCTCTTGACGCTGCCTATTTTACTGAAAAAATAAGCCTACCCCCTTGACCACCTAAAATCTTCGTCACGTAAAGAAGGGAAAAAGGGCGAGCAGCTGCGCGGCGCGCAAAGCATGACAAGCTGGAAAAGTATGCGAACTTTTTGGAGCCACAAAACCGCGAAGAATACTCTGCGATTAAACTCAAGTTGGTACAGGCTGGGTATCATTCAAAAAATGCCGTTCGGATGTATTATTTCGGGCAATTTTCACTTGGCATTTTGGGTTCAGTCCTTGGCGGGATCTACGCGTTGCTCCAGCTGCAGCAAGGTGTTGTCGAGACAACCGACCTCCTGATGATGGTCGGCATTCCCGCAGGTGCTGGCTACATGGGGCCAAAATATTGGGTCACACGCAGGCAAGCTGGTCGTCAAGAAGCGATCACAAGCGGTTTCCCTGACAGTCTCGATATGATGCTGGTTTGTGTCGAAGCAGGCCAATCCGTGGATCAGTCAATTTTACGGGTCTCCGCAGAATTGAAATAGGGTTGCCCTGAGTTGTCGCATGAATTCGAGGTCGTCAGCCATGAACTGAAAGCAGGTAAAGACAAGGCTTCCGTTCTCAAAGACATGGCTGATCGTTCTGGCGTGCAAGACATCCGCAGTTTTGTGACCGTCTTGGTTCAATCCCAGAAGTTTGGTACATCCATTGCCGAGGCGTTGCGGGTCCATGCATCGGAAATGCGTGACAAAAGAGTCATGCGTGCAGAATAAGCCACCAACAAACTGCCCACAAAGATGACTTTGGCCACGATGATGTTGACGGTGCCTCCGCTTCTGATCATTTTGATCGGACCATTGATTTATTCGATCTCGCAAAATTTGTAAGGATGAACAAATGCGATACGCTTGGGTACCCACGATCGTAGCCCTTATGACTTTAGCCGCCTGTTCGTCAGGCGGCTTTGGTCGTTCAAACGATCAGGCGTTCGCGCCAGGCGTTGCGGGTGCGTCAGACATCGACAGCCTGCAGGTCGGTCATCGCCTTATGTCCGCAGGCGAATACGAATTGGCCCTAAAAGCGTACACCCGCGCAGCATCCCAACAAGGGCTGAACGTTGACACTTTATCTGCGCTCGGTTCGGCCGATTTGCGGTTGGGCCGATTGGGTCAAGCAGAACGGCTGCTGCGCCATGCGACTGAACAAGACCCCAGTTTCCCAGCGGCTTGGAACAACTTGGGCGTCATTTTGATGGAACAAGGAAAAATTTCCGAAGCTGCACAGGTTTTCCGTCGCGCGTTTGCAACGGATAATGGGAATTCTGAACAGATCAAAGAAAATTTGCGGATATCTCTCGCTCAAATCAGCGATCCGACTTACGATCTTTCTCAAAACCAAGACGTAAAATTGGTACGGCGGGGAACGGGCGACTTTGTCCTCCTGACCGATCTTTGAGGCAAGAACACTGGACCTCCTCCGACTAAAGTCGAAGGGTTCAGCGTTTTGGAGCACCTACGGTGCACGGTTGAAATATTTTCGGACTTAAGTCGGAGGCTTTAAACCGATTTGTGGAAAGTAAAGGACGCAAAACATGCGCCAAGCTATTTTTTTAACATTGGTCGCGACAGCGGCGATTGGTCTTTTGGCCTGTGATAATTCGGGCGAGGCACAAGTTGAACGCGCATTGCAAGATCTCAATGTCGTGGATGAAACCAATCTGAACGATGTAATGTTAACCATCGGCGACCCCGATGAGGCCGTGAATTACTTCGCTGGTGCCAATAGCAACGACCCTGGCCGTATTGATCTGCAACGTGGGCTGGCTAAATCCTTGGTCCGCGCAGGCCGCGCGCCCGAAGCCATCACAGCATGGAAAAACGTGATCGCGCATGCCGAGGTCAACAATGATGATCGTGTTGATCTGGCCGATGCCTATATCCGCAATAACCGGTGGGACGATGCAGCCACCGCGCTGAACACGATCCCGCCGACCCATGAAACATTCAAACGGTACCGACTTGAAGCCATGGTCGCAGACAGCCGCGAACAGTGGGACAAAGCCGACAGCTTTTATGAGACCGCCGTAGGTCTCACGACGACACCCGGTGGTGTGTTGAATAACTGGGGTTATTCAAAGCTGACCCGCGGCGAATACGTCGAAGCTGAACGCCTGTTCGTCGATGCCCTGCGCCACAACAAGAGTATGTTTACAGCAAAAAACAACCTCGTTCTGGCCCGTGGTGCACAGCGTAACTATGATCTACCCGTCATCTCAATGACGCAGGTCGAGCGCGCTCAATTGCTGCACACATTGGCTTTGACTGCGATCAAACAAAACGACGTCACGATTGGCAAAGGCCTGCTGCGCGAAGCCATCGACACCCACCCGCAGCACTTTGCAGACGCCGTTCGGTCGCTTCGTGCGCTCGAAGACAATGTGACGAACTAAGCGATGATGGGCCTCAGCCCCACCGCTGCCCTTTGGCTCTTACCAGTCGCATTGCCCATTTCCATCTACTGCGCATGGAATGATATGCGGGTGATGAAAATTCCCAATGTTGCCGTTGGCGCCATGGTCTTGGGGCTTGCAGTTGCAGGCATTATGGCCTTCGGTTTCCCGCAAAACCGATCGTCGTGAACGTGCCTAACGGGGCAACCACGCCGCAGATCACCCCAAACAGGATTGTAAAGGCGACATTGCGCCGATTCATCATTCTAACACAAAACCGAACACAAAATTCGAACACTCCATTTACCTCCCAAAAAAACAACGCTTCCACTAAGGGTAGCGTTGCTAAAGACCGTCGCTCAGGGGGAAATAAAACTGAACCTCCTCCGACTAAAGTCGAAGGGTTCAGTGTTTTGGAGCACCTACGGTGCACGGTTGAAATATTTTCCGACTGAAGTCGGAGGCTTTAAACTGATTTGTGGAAAATAAATTTCACCACTATGGTTTTTTGGTTTTACGCAGTAAGCTCATCTGGTTCTTGCAACTCATTCGCGCGACAACACGCGGTAATCGTGTTGGCCAACAAACATGCGATGGTCATTGGACCGACGCCACCCGGAACAGGGGTGATCGCACCAGCAACTTGCGCACAGCTTGCATAGTCGACATCGCCGACAAGTTTCTTTTTACCGTCACGCTCAATCCGGTTGATGCCTACGTCAATCACGGTGGCACCCTTCTTGATCCAATCGCCTGGTACCATCTCAGGGCGCCCTACAGCGGCAACAACGATATCGGCTTGGCTAACAACGCCCTGCAGGTCTTTTGTGCGGCTATGCGCAATCGTGACCGTGCAGCTATCACCAAGAAGCAACTGCGCCAAAGGTTTACCAACAAGGTTCGACCGGCCAATAACCACGGCATTCAGGCCAGACAGGCTGCCCAAATGATCACGCAGCAACATCAAGCAACCCAGCGGCGTACAAGACACCAGCGCACGCTGACCAGATGCGAGCAGACCAGCATTCAAAACATGAAGCCCATCAACATCCTTTGCAGGGTCGATCTGGGCGACAATATCTTGTTCGCTTAGGTGGGCGGGCACGGGGAATTGGCACAAAATACCGTGTACGGCTGGATCGGCGTTCAGCTTAGCGATCAACGCATACAGCTCTTCTTTGGACACATCGGCATCCAGTTTATGTTCAAAAGAATTCATGCCGACTTCTAGGGTCTGCTTGCCCTTGTTGCGCACATAAACTTCGCTTGCAGGGTCTTCCCCAACCAACACAACAGCCAAACCGGGCGTGATGCCATGTTCTTCCTTAAGGCGGGTCACATGTGCGCCAACCTTTTCGCGGACTGTCGCTGCAAAGGCTTTTCCGTCAATCACTGTCGCTGTCATGGGAGTTCTTTCGATTAAATTAAGTGCTTCGTAGACGTGGTACGGACGCGGCGGGTATCAAACCCGGCGCGCCCACGCTTGTTTTTAGAATAAGCCTTCGATTTCGCCCGCGGCGTTCAGGTGGATGTTTTCCGCCGAAGGCACACGTGGCAAACCAGGCATAGTCATGATCTCACCACAGATTGCGACGATAAACCCAGCACCCGCTGACATCCGCAATTCACGTACTGGCACAGAGTGACCCGTCGGCGCACCGCGCACTGTTGGATCAGTCGTGAAGCTGTACTGCGTTTTTGCCATACAGATCGGCAAGTGGCCGTACCCTTGATCTTCCCAATCCTTCAGCTGATTGCGCAGCTTCTGGTCCATGATCACTTCGTCAGCATGATAGATACGCTTCGCGATTGTGTCGATCTTGTCGAACAACTTCATGTCATCAGGATAGATCGGCGCAAAGTTGGACACGCCGCTTTCAGCGATTTCCGCCACTTTACGCGCCAAATCTTCGGACCCCTTAGAACCGAATTCCCAATGCTGGGACAGAACTGCCTCGGAACCTTGGGTCGCGACATAGTCTTTGACTGCCTGAACTTCTGCATTCGTGTCAGTGACAAAATGGTTGATCGCAACAACAACTGGTACACCAAACGACTTAAGGTTGCCAATGTGACGACCAAGGTTGGCACAGCCATCTTTGACCGCATCAACGCTTTCAGTCCCCAGATCAGCCTTCGCCATGCCGCCGTTCATCTTCATGGCGCGCACAGTGGCAACCAAGACGACACAATCAGGTGACAGACCAGCTTTACGACACTTAATATTCAGGAACTTTTCAGCCCCCAGATCAGCACCAAAACCAGCCTCGGTCACAACATAATCCGCGATCTTCAGCGCAGTCGTTGTTGCAGTAACAGAGTTACAGCCGTGCGCGATGTTGGCAAATGGGCCGCCGTGAACGAACGCAGGGTTGTTTTCCAGCGTCTGCACAAGGTTCGGCTGCATCGCGTCTTTTAGCAACACAGTCATTGCACCATCGGCTTTGATATCGCGGCAATACACTGGGGAACGGTCACGGCGATATGCCACGATCATGGAACCCAAACGCTTTTGCAGATCATCAAGGTTCAGCGCGAGACAAAGGATCGCCATAACCTCAGAAGCCACTGTGATGTCGAAACCAGCTTCACGTGGGAAACCGTTTGCAACGCCACCTAGGGACACGTTGATCTGGCGCAATGCCCGATCGTTCATGTCCAACACACGACGCCAAGCAACGCGGCGAATGTCGATCTCAAGCGAGTTACCCCAATAGATGTGGTTGTCGATCATCGCGGACAAAAGGTTGTGCGCGGACGTAATCGCATGGAAATCTCCTGTGAAATGCAGGTTCATGTCTTCCATTGGTACGATCTGCGCATAACCGCCACCAGCAGCCCCGCCCTTCATGCCAAAGTTCGGCCCAAGCGATGCTTCACGAATACAAACAGCGGCTTTTTTGCCGATACGGTTCAGACCATCGCCCAGACCAACAGTTGTGGTCGTCTTACCTTCACCAGCAGGTGTCGGGTTGATCGCCGTGACCAGAATCAGCTTGCCGTTGGGGCGGTCCTGAACAGAATCAATAAAGCGTTGGCTAACTTTGGCTTTGTCGTGGCCATATGGCAAAAGATCATCGCTACCGATGTCCAGTTTTGCGCCAATTTCTTGGATCGGAAGCTTATTGGCTGCCCGCGCGATTTCGATGTCTGTTTTATAGGCCATGTGTTGTATTCCCTGAAATGCGGCGCTGTGTCCGGTTGTTCTGGCACAGGTCTAACGGGGCAAGGTGCGACGATGCACCGCGATTGCGACATTTTCACCGCCGGAATCGTCGGAGCAGACAAATGCTGTGTCGGATCAGAAACGCAAGACCACGATCAGGGACGCCAAGCCCGCTGGTCTGGAACATGCAAAGTCACCGCATCACCAACCCGAAACGTGCCTTCGCGCTCAACCCAAGCGGTCACGCCGCGCTTACCTTTGGCCGCCGCTTTGAACGGCTTGCCGTGGGTCGGATGATCTATCTCGATCTCGCGGGCAGGTAAATTGCAGGGGCGGTTTTGCATATCAACCACAATCGTGGTGCCATCTACGGATTGAAGCCGCGACGAAGGCGGGACATGGCTAAAATCTGAAATCCCTTTGACCACCACCGAACAGCCCAGCAATCCAGGGTCCAGTATGTCCAAGCCACAATCGGCGGCAATCTCGTCGATTTCTTCTTGGGACATCACCGACAGTTGCCGCACATTGCGTATTTCTGTGCCCTCAGGCCACTGCGCACGGACGCGCACACACGACGCGCGGGTCACACCGCTATGCGCCTCACCTTGGGCACCAGCATAGGTAATGGTTAACGCGGGCGCAGGCGCACTACGCAATCCGGCATTCGGGGCGACGGTGCCGATCCAAACGATCTCACCGATTTGCTGTGTGGGGGTCAATGCGGGCATCTGCGTGTCTCCTGTTACGTGTCTCATTGGTAGCCAGCACAGCGCGCGGGATCAAATGCCATTTTGTGGCATCTCAGTTCACATAACGAAAAACACCGCCTCAATCAGGGACGGCGTTTTGATCTTATGGTGTTGGCTCTGGCTCCATCCCTGTATCGGGGGCCTTTGGCTTTTTCGACTTGGTCTTGGGGATCGCCGTGATCGAACTGCCACCTGTTGGCTTGTCCTCTTCATCCTCATCAATATGAGGCGGCTCGCCGCGGATAACCCGTTCAATCTCAGCACCAGTCAGCGTCTCATACTCAAGCAAGCCTTGGGCAAGCAGTTCAAATTCCTTTGTCTTCTTCTTAAGGATTTTCACCGCAACATCATAACCTTCGTCGATGATCCGCTTCACTTCGCTTTCAATCAGTTCTTTCGTCGCCGCAGAAACAGAGAACCCGCCAGCGCCGCCATTGGCCTGATAACCAGCCGCCGCCTCTTGGTAATCAATGTTACCGACCATGTCAGACATGCCGTAACGCATGACCATCGCACGGGCCAAAGCAGATGCCTGCATGATGTCACCCACAGGGCCGGACGACACAGAATCTGCGCCGTACTTCATAATTTCAGCCGCTTTGCCCGCCATAGTCATGGCGATGCGCTGCTCCGCTTCATCTTTGAACATCTGCAACTTGTCCATTTCTGGCAGGCTCATCACCATGCCCAATGCACCGCCGCGCGGAATGATCGTGGCCTTATATACCGGATCACATTTCTCAAGGTTGATACCCACAATTGCGTGGCCAGCCTCATGATATGCAGTCTTTTCTTTCTGGTCTTGGGTCAGAACCATGCTGCGACGCTCCGCGCCCATCATGATCTTATCTTTGGCCTGCTCAAAATCGTGCATAGCAACAAAACGTCTGCCAACGCGTGCCGCCGTCAACGCTGCCTCGTTCACTAGGTTCGCAAGGTCAGCACCAGAAAAACCTGGTGAGCCACGGGCAATGATGCGCAAATCAACATCAGGACCAAGCGGCGTTTTACGGGCATGCACCTGCAAAATCTTTTCACGACCTTTGATGTCTGGGTTGCCCACAGTGATCTGACGGTCAAAACGACCCGGGCGTAGCAGCGCAGGGTCCAACACGTCCTTACGGTTAGTCGCCGCGATGATGATCACACCTTCATTGGCTTCAAAACCGTCCATCTCAACCAGCAACTGGTTCAATGTCTGCTCGCGCTCGTCATTGCCACCGCCCATGCCAACACCACGGGCACGGCCCACAGCATCGATCTCATCGATAAACACGATGCACGGAGCGTTCTTTTTGGCTTGCTCAAACATGTCGCGGACACGGGATGCCCCAACACCAACAAACATCTCAACAAAATCAGAACCGGAAATCGTAAAGAACGGCACGCCCGCCTCGCCTGCAATTGCACGTGCCAGCAGCGTCTTACCAGTCCCCGGAGGGCCCTCAAGCAACGCGCCCTTAGGGATCTTACCACCAAGGCGGCTAAATTTCTGCGGATTACGCAGGAATTCAACGATTTCTTCCAGCTCTTCTTTGGCTTCATCAATGCCTGCGACATCATCAAACGTCACACGTCCATGTTTCTCGGTCAGCAATTTCGCCTTGGATTTACCAAAGCCCATCGCACCACCTTTACCGCCACCTTGCATCCGGTTCATGAAATAGACCCAAACACCAATCAATAATGCAAATGGCAGCAGTCCGATCAGGAATGTCTGAATGCCCGATTGCTCTTGGCTTTGCACAGCAACAGGCACCCCATTGGCGATCAACATATCCGACACCGCAGCATCGCGGGGAATGATCGCCACGTAATCATTGCCGTCTGTGCCACGATAACGGGCTTGTTCGCCGTCCAATGTAACTTGCGCCACACTGTTATTTTCAACGGCAAAAACAAATTCGGAATAGCTTTTTGAATTGCTCACGGTGTTACCAGCGGTTCCGCTAAACAAGTTGAAAAGCGCCAGCACCAACAGGAACAGGACGACCCAAAAAACCATATTACGTGTGTTGCCCAAGGGGACACTCCTTTGAAATCGAAGAATGTGACGCACAGAGTCGCGCCATTCGTTAGTACTAAAATAGAGGCAAAACGCCAATCTTCAATGCACAACCAACGAAGAATGAAAATCTGCGACAATCCGCACCGTCCAGCCGGATCGCAAACCAGCTAGAGGGGCGGAAATCAGCGTATCAGCGCGCCAAACCGCAGGGCTCGCCATCAACGATAATCGGGGCAATCCGGCACTACGCCAATCAGGGCAATCCGCAATTCCCTCACCCAGCGCCGCGATATGCAGATCGTCCTCATGCGGACCATCCAGCACCCAGCGCCCATCCCAAATTTCAGTCGTCAGACATTTCATCTGCCGCACAGCGTTCGCCTCGCGCATCACCCGCATTTGTCCGTCTTTGAGCGTCACAATACAGCCGCCAAGCGTATGCGTGCCCTCCAACGACAGCCCATCCATGAGGTGCTGCATTGCGGACGCGCGGGGCGGATACGGCAACCGGCCAACCCACTGAATAACTTTGCTGCGCAAACGACGCGCAATTTCGTCAGGCACATCAGGCTTTAATGGCAAAATTAGATCACCAGTGCCCGCCACGACATGCCTCGCGGCCTCAATACGAGTATAGTGGTCCAATGCATCACGCGCTTGGCGCAGCGCAGTGCCCGCATGTTGTAATGCATCCGTACGTAATCCCAATTCGTCCAGCGCGACCATGGCCTTGCGCACGCGGATACGTTCAAAGTCCACGTCGTCATTGCTGGGGTCATCAACCCAACTGACGTCATTGCGGGTCAAGTAATCGCGCAGCTCGGCCCGCGTACACATCCACAAAGGGCGGGCATAAGTCAGCCCATTGCGATCAAAAACACGGTCCATCGCGGACAGACCATCAACGCCCGCCTTGCGCGACAGGCGCATCAAAAACGTCTCGGCACCATCGTTCATCGTATGCCCAAGAGCGATCCCGCTGACGTCATTGCGGCGCGCCCATTCGGCCATCAGGTGGTAACGGGCATCACGGGCAGCGGCCTGCAAATTGCCATGCCCATCCCAGTTATTCCAAAGCAATGTATCATGCGGGATGCCGGCCTTGGCACAAAACGCAGCAACCCCCGCCGCCTCGCGGTCAGACCCATCACGCAGGCCATGATCAACAGTCACAGCCGCAATTGGGTGCCCCGTTTGGGCTGACCAGCGGGCATACAAATGCAAAAGCGCCATGCTGTCGCCACCGCCAGACACGGCGATACCAATTTTGGCGGGACAGGTTGGAAACGCTTTTCCGACCCAATGAACAAGCCGGATATCATCACCCGCAGGCGGGCTTAATTGCATCCAAGACGCGCCATTGCTTGGACGGCGTCACCGGTTGCAGGCGCAGACGGGAACCGCACGCCAACTTCAGCCAAGGTCACACAAGCGTCCTGCGTCTGGCCAATCGCCCCAAGCGAAAATCCAAGCTTGAACAACGCATCAGGGGCTTTCCCACCCTCAGGGCTTGTGGAAAACGCCTCAAGATATGCTCGCGCCGCATTCGTCATCTCGCCCAAACCCTCCAACGCCTCGCCACGCAGATACGCAGCCTCAGCCGCTATCGGAGAACCTGGATAGGACGTGCTAAAGGTCGCAAGCTGATCAGCGGCGCTGCGAAAGTCACCTGCCGCGAGCGCCTCCTGCGCCCGCTCAATATCTTCTGCTTCGCCAATAGCCAATGCGGGGCCCGTGTTAGATGGGGCAATCTGCGGCGTCGGAACACTGTCGGCGCTATCAACACCGCCAAGGCTTGGGGTGTCACCAAGGCTGGCAATGTCGCACCCAGTTTCCAGCTCGCAAAGACGGAACTCAAGATCACCGATACGATTGGTGCCATCAACCGTGATCCGGTTGACGCGAAACTCCAATTCCTCAGTCTTGGATGTCAGTCGCTGCAACTCTGCCTCGATCCCGTTCAATCGGTCCAGCGGCGTATTGCCAACAGCCCCAATCATCAAAGCGCCCGTCGTCGAAAGCTCAACGCGCAACCTTTGCAGATCCACATAAAGGCCCGTCAGTTGTTGGCGAATATCGGCCAGCGTCTGGTCTTGGGCGACGGCCGCCACAGGGGCAGCAAACCCAAGGGCAATAATCAGTGCAATCCGGTGCAGCATGCTGGCGTCCTTAGCTTAGCGAAGCGAGAGAAATCACCGTGACAGCACGGCGGTTTGAAGCATAACAGCTTTCTTGTGAACAGACCTGAATTGGGCGTTCCTTGCCATAGCTAGTTGCGCGCAAACGGGTCGCAGGCACACCTTTGGACACCAGATATTCGCGAACAGCATTCGAACGGCGGAACCCAAGGCTAATGTTGTATTCGCGCGTTCCCTGCTCATCGGCGTGTCCTTCGATGATCGCCAAATAATCGGCATTGGACTGTAACCAACCAACCTGACCATCCAGAATTGCTTTGCCTTCGTCGGTCAAAGTCGACGTATCAACTGCGAACAACACGCGATCACCTATCGTCTGGTTGAAAAACAAAGGGCTGGTCGGGTCATTAACGCCGGCTTGGGCGGCGTCATTCGCGTCATTCGCGCCTGCCGCAAAACGGTCGGGGTTTGTACATCCTGCGGTAATCACAATCAGGCCCATAAGGGCGATTTTTGGTAGAATTGTCATAAGTGGGTATCCCATTCTTATCTGCTCTTTTGCCGGACACTATCATAGATATACGCGGCGTGGAAATAACACGTTATTACGGCTGTAGCGGCCCCCAAGATGGATCAGACGCGCCGTTTGGCAATGGCACGGGCTTTAAGTTCCGGCCAGACACATCCACAGAATACAGCGACGACGTGCCGCCAGCACCCTGCGTTTCACGCATAAACATGATGACACGACCATTGGGGGACCACGTTGGGCCCTCATCCAAGAATGACGCCGTAAGTAAACGCTCTTCGGATCCATCTGTACGCATCACACCGATATGGAACCGACCGGCATTCTGCTTGGTGAACGCAATCAGATCACCACGCGGGGACCACACAGGCGTGGCATAACGACCTTCCCCAAACGAAATCCGGCGCGCATCGCCGCCACTGGCGGACATAATATACATCTGCTGGGTGCCCGATCTGTCGCTTTCAAACACAATCTGGCTGCCATCAGGCGACAGGCTTGGGGCGGTTTCAATTGACGGCGCTGACGTCAGACGCGTGCTGGCACCGCTCGCAATATCGCCACGGTAAATGTCGGTGTTGCCGCCGTTGGCAAGGCTATAAATGACCTGCGTGCCATCGCGCGAAAACCGCGGGCTAAACGCCATTTCGCCGTCGGCTGTCTGCAACTGGCGGGTGCCAACAGATGTCACATCCAGCACATTGATGCGCGGAAATCCGGAGGCAAAGCTGGTATATAGAACGCGGTCACCGGTTGGTGAAAACCTTGGGGCCAAAACCAATGCTGAACTATCAGTCAAAAACTGCATATTCGCGCCATCAAAATCCATGATCGCAAGGCGCTTTTGACGATTATCCTTGGGGCCGCTTTCGGACACGAACACAATGCGGCTATCAAAATAACCGCCCTCGCCCGTGATACGGCTATAGGCGGCATCAGCCACCTTATGGGCCATGCGACGCCAGCCATCGACAGTGCCTGCAAATTGCAACCCGCCGCCCATTTCGGTGCCAGAAAACACGTCATATAAACGGAATTTTACGATCAACTGATTGCCCGACACGGTGACAGCACCGCTGATCATAGCCTGCGCATTAATCGCACGCCAATCAGGGTAGGCAACGGTCTGGGCAAAACTGCTGTGGGCACTGATGAACGCAGATGCAGGAGTTTCACGAAACAACCCAGTGCCGGACAAATCCAGCGCCACAAGACGGGTTATATCGGCTGCCACTTGGGCGGCCTCGGCATTTTCAGGCTCAAAACTAGGGACCGCAAAAGGCAGCGGCTCAATCACACCATCAGTGATCGTCAGGCGCAACGGCCCGCTTTGGGCCAACACAGGTCCAGCCAGCATTAGCGCCACCAGAGCAATCAGAAATCGTTTCATCATCATTCGCCTCAATTCTCGCCCCAATTTTCGCCGCGGGTCTTGGCCCGTCTTTGCTTAATACCTTATGGCACACACATAAGGGGAAAACACGCCCCTTGCGCGCACAACCGCCTACCGGAGCCGCATTCCCGAAGGATCAAACGTAATTTCAACTTCGCGCCATTGGTCATATTTATCCGCCGGCAAGTCATACCCCGACGCACCACAGCGCAAAATCGCGCGCCGCGCGGCCTCAAACGCAATGCTTTGTGATCCAGATGTTCCACCGTCAACGGCAACCTGCCGCACGTCACCCTGCACGCGCCCCGCCTGATCCAGATTAAACGCAACCGTCACAGTCACGCGCGCCGCCTGTGATCCTGGATCGACATTCCAACAACGATTCACCGCAACGCGGAAACCTTCTGTCTCTGACCCTGTTAGTGGCGGACCGGCAGGCAAATCTGGTGCAGTCGCCGCAAGTGCAGCCGCCAAGGCCGCCGCAACGGCCGCATCATCGCTCGCACTCGTTGTCTCACTCGGTGTCACTGGCGCAGGGCGGTTCGGACGGGTTTTCGGACGGGCCGATGTGGTCACCGCACCAGACGGGGTTGCATCTTCAATCACAATCTCGGTCGCAGCTTCCTCGGGGGCAGTTGGGGTCTGCGCTGGCTCCACCACCTCGGCCGCCGCACTGTCATCAGGCACCACGGCATCGCGCACAATGTCAGCCACGTCCGCCTCTGGCGCTGGCGGAGCGACAGCCACGGGCGCCACACGCGGCGCAGGGCGCGGCTGCGGACGCGGGCTTTCAATCACATCAGGGGCTGCCTCAACTGCAGGCGGCGCGGGTGGCTCAGGGGCAACATCAGCCACATCAGACGGCGGCGCTGGCGGCTCAGGGGCTGCAGGCGGCGGAGTTTCCGCGTCAGGTTGCACTGCAGGTTCCGGCGTTGGAACAACTTGCGGCGCAGTCTCCGGCTCAATCGGTGCGGGGGCATCTTCGATCTGGGGTTGGGCAGGCGCCGTTGGATTGGCCACATCAGGCTGCGGTGTGGTCGCGGCGACCATAGCGGCAAATTCTTCGCTGGACACAACAGACACCTCGGCCACCTCAAACGGCAACGGCTCACTGGAAAATCCCCATCCCGAAATAAGCCAGCCAATCAACCCAATATGGCCAATCCCAGAGATATAAGTTCCGGCGCTGCGCATGTGTTTAGCCGTCCGACCCGTTTAACGCAGGGCCACCGATGTCTGTCACCAAACCAATGTTAGAAAACCCACCAGCGTTCAGCGCGCCCATGACCTCGGCCACAGTATTCCATGCGTTGGCACCATCAGCGCGCAAGAATATCCGGTCAGACGTCCGTTCCGCGGCAATCGCAGCCAACTTACCGACCAAGTCTCCAGACTCAGTCACCGTGTTTTGGATCATAATCTCGCCCGCCGCCGTAATCGTCACAGTCAAAGGCTCTTCTTGATCCGAAGGCAGCGCATTCGCCGCAGTCTTGGGCAATTCCACAGGCACACCGACAACCGACAAGGGCGCAGCGACCATGAAGATAATCAGCAAAACCAGCATGACATCAACAAACGGCGTGATGTTGATCTCGGCCATCGGCGCAGACCGACGGCGGCCCCTACGACGGCGACCGCCACTGCTTTCGGACTGAATAACACCGCCGCCCATTTAACTGTCCAACTGACGGCTAAGGATGGTTGCAAACTCGTCAGCAAACGCCTCGTAACCCGCAACAATGCGGTCACTATCTGCGGACAGCTTATTATAGAAAATAACCGCAGGGATCGCGGCCAACAGGCCCAATCCAGTAGCCAATAGCGCCTCGGCAATACCCGGGGCGACAACAGCCAAATTGGTATTCTGCTGTTCGGCAATCTCAATGAACGCGTTCATGATGCCCCAGACGGTACCAAACAGCCCCACAAACGGGGCCGTCGATCCAACGGTCGCCAACACAGGCAAACCCTTTTGCAAACGACCAACCTCTTTGGCAATAGCAACATCCATGGATCGGTCAATGCGGGCCTGCGCGCCTGCGATCAAGCCACCATCTTGGCGGTGCGATCTACGCCATTCCAACATGCCAGCTGCGAAAATCTTTTGGCTTTGACCCGTGGGGCTGGTACCAATTTTGTCAAACAAGGCATCCAACGGATCCCCCGACCAGAACAACTGGTCAAATACATCTGCCTCCGCGCGGGCGCGGCGATATTGCCTGATCTTGTCGATAATCACGGCCCAGCACCAAACGGATGCGGCCATCAACATAATCATAACGATTTTTACGGTAATTGTCGCGCGGGCGAATAACGCCCACATCGTGAAATCTGTTGCTGCTTCCATGTGCCTGCTCTTGGTTTTGCGGCCCTGTTTGGGCTCTGATTACGAACAACATATACAAGATCGCACGATAAATCCAATGCAACCGCACAGCGCTTGATCACAAAACCGCGTCAGGTTGCGCGGATGTTCGCCGGAAGCCGCGCAGGCTTGCCGTTTTGATCAATCGCAACGATGGTCACAACTGCCTCAAACAACAGGTCCGCACCGCGCATCACACCTTGGCGCACGACCAGTCGAGCACCCGTCAGCTTTTCGACACGCGTTTCAACAACCAGCTGATCATCATAATAGGCAGGCATGAAATAATCAGCCTCCACACGGCGCACAGCAAACACAACGCCGCTGGCTTTCATCGCAACCTGATCAACACCCAACCCACGGACCCACTCACTGCGGCCGCGCTCGATGAATTTGAGATAGTTGGCGTAATACACAATGCCCGCCAAATCAGTGTCTTCATAATAGACGCGCACGGGAAACTCATGGGTCATAGCGATACTCGCGCAGACAAGCGCAACGCATGGCTTGGATCATGCGCAACGCTTGGCATCACGCGATCATAGGCCGCACGGATCACGCCAGCAATTTCAGGACGCAACACCGTCATCCCGTTGATTTCCCCCAACAGGGACGGCGCGGTATCCGACCAAAGCAATATCATCTGCGCAGCCTGCGACAACGCAAGCGTATCAGCAGACGCCTGCGCAAGATGCGCGTCCATCCGCAAGAACACGAAACAGGCACTAATCGCACCCTGCGCGTCAAACCGAAAAAGACGGTATTGATTGGCATCGCCCGCCTGCAACTTCGCGATCAGAGGGGCAATCTCTGGGATCATTTGATCAAGATGCGGCACATCCAACAGCTCGCACCAATCCTTGCAGAAAAACATCATCAGGTTGGCACCTAGCTCAGTATCCAGCTCATCCATCTTATGGTCAGCAGCAACCACGATCGCCTCAATTGCGGCCTTAAAAACCGACAACGTCGGTGCATCAACACCAAACACAACAGGCACAATCGGGCGGCCCCAACGCGCAAAAACATATGCGCCATCAGAGCGGGTGAAAAACGGTTCAACATTCAGCATTTGATCAGTCATCAAATAAATCCGTTTTTGATCGCGGCGCATCCAAGCCCAAATGGGTCCACGCCGCCTGCGCCAACATGCGGCCACGTGGGGTGCGCTGGATCAAACCCTTTTGCAGCAAATACGGCTCAATCACTTCTTCCAGACTATCGCGGCTTTCAGACAGGGCTGCCGACATGGTTTCAATGCCCACAGGCCCACCACCATAGCTTTCGGCCACAAGCCGCAAATACCGGCGATCCGCACTATCAAGGCCCAGATGATCCACGCCCAAACGGGTCAGCGCACTATCAGCAATTTCGCGGGTGACCTTACCGTTGCCTTCAACGACAGCAAAATCCACGACACGGCGTAGCAAACGGCCTGCAATCCGCGGGGTGCCACGGGCGCGCTTTGCAATCTCGCGGGCACCCAAATCTTCGGCAGGGGCACCCATTAGACGGGCACCGCGCGTGACAATCTCGTGCAGCTCGTCTTCTGTGTAAAACTCCAACCGCGTCGGAATGCCAAATCGGTCACGCAGCGGCGTCGTCAAAAGCCCCATGCGGGTTGTGGCCCCAACAAGCGTAAACGGCTGCAATTCAATGCGCACAGTGCGCGCAGCGGGGCCTTCGCCAATCACCAGATCCAGCTCAAAATCCTCAAGCGCCGGATACAGCACTTCTTCAACTGCCGGATTAAGCCGGTGAATTTCGTCGATGAACAACACATCGCGGGCCTCAAGATTGGTCAATATCGCGGCCAGATCACCCGCCTTGGCCAGCACCGGACCAGACGTCATGCGAAAATTCACACCCAGCTCGCGGGCCATAATCTGCGCCAGCGTGGTTTTACCCAAACCGGGAGGGCCATGAAACAACGCATGATCCATCGCCTCGCCACGTATCTTGGCGCTCTCGATAAATACTTTCAGGTTTGCGCGGGCCTCACGCTGCCCGATAAATTCATCCAGCGTCTGCGGACGCAGCGCACGATCCGAATCTTCGGCTTGGCGCTCTGGGCGCAAAGAGGGGTCATCATCAATCACAATTCACCCCTACCCCTTTGGGGCCAGCAGCTTCAAGGCCGCACGGATCAACGCAGACGTATCCGCATCAGGATCAGCGCCCGCCGCCTGCGCCACAGCACCCGCCGCATCACCGGGGGCATAACCAAGATTGGCCAGTGCCGACAATGTCTCAGACTGTGCAGGATTTGCCTTGGGGACAGGCGAGCGGCGCTTTGGCGCGGCCTCAATGACCTCGTCACCCGTGGCCTCGGCCACAGTGCCGCCCATCGCCATCACACCCGGCGCCTTGTCTTTCAGTTCAATCGCAACGCGCTGCGCCGTCTTGGGACCAACACCCTTGGCCTTGGCCAGCGCATTCCAATCGCCCAGCGCAATCGCACGGCTCACACCATCAGCGCCAAGCGCGCCCAATATTGCGAGCGACGCCTTTGCGCCAATGCCTTGAACCGACATCAACAAACGATGCCATTCCTTTTCCACCAACGTCGTAAATCCGAACAACTGCAAATTATCCTCGCGGACCAGCAGATCAGTATACAGCGCGACAGGTTCGCCATTGCTTGGCAGGCTCACCATCACGCGGTTGGACACATAAACCAAATAGCCAATGCCACGCACATCAATCAGCACGTGATCCGTGCTGCGATATTCCAAAATGCCTGCGATCTTGCCAATCATGCGGATGCCTTTGCTAACGCGGCGGACAACCGGCCCGCAGATTGGGCATAATGCGCATGGCAGATAGCAATGGCCAGCGCGTCAGCGGCGTCAGGTCCGGCCAGCTCAACACCAGGCAATTGCAAACGAACCATATGATCAATCTGACGCTTATCGGCATGACCAACACCCACGACGGCTTTCTTAATCGCATTGGGATAATATTCACCAATCGGCAATCCAGCCTGCGCAGGAACCAACATGGCAATACCGCGGGCCTGACCCAGCTTTAGGGTCCCCGCGCCGTCTTTGTTGACAAACGTTTGCTCCACAGCGGCAGTATCGGGGGAATAGGTCGCAAACACTTGGGTCAGCTGAAAATGCAACGACGCCAGACGGACACCCAAATCATCGGATCCCAGCGACGTACACACACCATTGGCAACATGCGAAATGCGTGATCCGTTCACGTCAATCACGCCCCAACCCATATTCCGCAACCCCGGATCGATTCCCAAAACACGCATCTGCAACCCCATAGTTTTGTTTTTATTATCAAGTTACGAGATTTTTAGCACAAAACGCGAACATAAACCAAGCAGGGAATATTACGTGGCAAAAATACTGCATGCACATAGTGGTTCAATTGCGTCAAAATCGGGTTTGAAAGCGACGCTTCTCAGTCATAAAAACAAGGGTTATGCAGGTTTATATGGTTAATTATTAGGCATTCTGAAAACGCATATGAGACATGCAAAAACAGCACTGGTGGAAATGGAATCGCGGGTCTAAGTGCCAATTATGAAATCAACGCTGCAACGCAGCAAACCTAAGGAATGAGCCAATGGCTGCTTTTGACACCACCTCCCCCGTCGCTGTCCTCTCTGCAGGACGCATCACAAATTTTGTTGCAAATACATTCGGTTCATTTTCCGCTTGGAACGATGCACGCATCACACGTAATTCTTTGGGCCAGTTGACTGCCCGTGAACTCGAAGACATCGGTCTGTCCTTCGCTGACATCGACCTGATTACGACACGCAAAACACGCTAATCCGTTAAGGATAGCAAACAACAAAAAAGGCCGCGCCCAAGCAATTGGGACGCGGCCTTTTTTTGTGAAAACCTAAATTTTAAGCGCCCAGACTTTTGAAAACATCTGCTACCAAAACAGTCGCGAGCTCGGGCTGCAAAATCCAAGCACCTGCTTGTCCCGCAATCGAGGGGCCAGACAACGCAGCGACACGGTCGGTATATTCAGCATGCCCCAAGTCGGCATAGACATAGGCCTTGAAAAGGAACGCCCATACGATGAATTTGATCGCGGTTTTGATCGGAAACTTCGGCATATACATACGCGGCGTTGCAACGATAAGACCCGTATCGGTGACTTTACACCTCGCACCGCGGCTCAGCAGCTTGCGCTGGCGGCGCACAATGTAACTCAAGCGGCGTTCAAAAGAAGCAGATACAAAAGACATAGTCATAGTCATAATTCCAAACAAGCGCCCCCACGCTTGATTCCAAAATCGCGCTGGAATGTGGCTGAAATAAGGCATGCCCCTCAAAATAACACAAAATCAAGCGTATTTAGGCTACCGTGCCAAACGTCAGCGTCGTCCAGTCAACAATACTATCGCGATTCAATAGATTGAACCCATTTGCGCAATAAACGGCAATTACGTCATCAGCTTGTTCATTCAAAATTCCCGACAGAATCACATATCCGCTCGGCTTCACCACACGGCCCATATCTGGGGCCAATCCGATCAGTGGCCCTTTCAGGATATTGGCGAACACCAGATCATAGGGGCCTTCGGCCTCTAACGCTGGCGCATCGAACCCTGCGGCCACAACGCAATTCACGCGGCCAGCCAATCCATTGGCCTTCACATTGGCCTCGGCCACCTCGACAGCCACGGGATCAATGTCACTGGCCAGTATGGTTCCAGGCAACACAGCAGCGGCCGCCATCGCCAAAACAGCGGTGCCGCAGCCCACGTCAATTATCGTGTCGCCAGCGAACCCGTCCACCAGTAACCGATCAAACGCGCGCAAACAGCCAAGCGTCGTGCCGTGGTGTCCCGTGCCAAACGCCATCGCGGCCTCAATCAACAGTGGGACGCAACCGTCAGGGATTTTGTCCGCGTCGTGACTGCCGTAAACAAAGAACCGACCAGCTTCGACTGGCGACAATTCGCGGCGCACTTTACTGACCCAGTCTTGCTCAGGAATTTCGGAAATTAGGAAATCTTTGACGCCGTGCATCATGGCCAAAACCGCCAGACCCGCGGCATCAGGTGCATCGGTGAAATATGCGCCGACCTCCCACAGACCAGATCCGTCTTCGATCTCAAAGATGCCCGTGCCAGTCGGTTCCGGCATCAGCGCCTCAAGATCTTCGGACAACGCAGCGGCATCGTCTTCGTTCGGGGCAATGGTCAAAGCGGAATAAGAAAGCATGCGGGCAATTGCCTTATAGGGTGGGGTCACCCCTCGCCTAGGCAATCGCCCCGCATTGGTCAATTGGTCATAGCCGCGAAATGACTACTCTGCGGCTATTTCCAATCGGGTCTGAAACACGGTCTCATGGCCCTTTGCCGGATGACGCGGAATTAACAGCGCCAATGCAAACGACACTGACGCCATGCCCGCCGCCAACACAAACACCGCCGCAGGGCTGACCAACCACAACAACCCAAGCAACACCGGCAAAAACACCGCCGCGATATGATTGATTGTAAACGCAACAGCCGCCGTCGGGGCAATATCTTGGGGATCAGCAATCTTCTGAAAATACGTCTTCAACGCCAATGCCAACGCAAAGAAGATATGATCAATCACATACAACGTCGCCGCAATCGCAACACCCCAGCCAAAGAAATACACGCCGCCATAAGCAGAAAACACCAACACCAGCCCAGCATATTCAAACAACAACGCACGCCTTTCGCCAAACACACCAACCACACGGCCAATCACAGGAGCAACGAAAATATTCGTCATCAGCGTCAGCAAATACAGCGACGTAATCTCATGCACATCAAAGCCAAACTTCTCGACCATCATGAACCCTGCAAACACGATAAAAATCTGACGACGCGCACCAGCCATGAATTGCAGGGTATAATACAGCCAATACCGACGGCGCAGCACAAACGTTTTCAACTGCGGATGCGGGGCTTCAAACTGCGGATAGGCAACCAGGCAAAACAGCGCAATCGCAACAGTCGCACCACCCGACACCATGTAAACAAAGGCATATGACAGATCAAACGCCTGCCACGTCATCACGATCAGCACATAAGCCACAAACGTGACAGCCGACCCAGCGGCCATCAGCCAACCAATCATCTGCGGCGCGCGGGCCTTTTCAATCCATTGCAATTGCAGCGATTGATTGACCGTCTCGTAATAATGAAACCCGATGGACGACAGCATAGTCAGCGTCAAAATCCCCGTCATACTCGGGAAAAACGCAGTAATCCCCGTCGCCACACCAAGCATTACCAAAGCCACCAGCCCCAGCACCTGCTCGCGGATAAAGATGATCAGCGCGATCACCCCAACGGCCAAAAACCCCGGAATTTCGCGCACAGTATGCAGCAGCCCAATATCAGCGCCATCAAACCCCGCGACCTCAATCACAAAGTTATTAAGCAACGCCGACCACGTATTAAACGCAATCGGCATCGCCAACGCCATCATGAACAGCAAGGCAATCGGACGGCGCCAAAACGGCAGCGTCAAGGCATCTTCTAAACGAACTATTTTCATGTGAACGACTTACGCCTGATATTTGGGATTTGGAAGAGAGGCTATGGCGATACATGAAGAGGTTCGCGATCCATTGCGCCAAGCACCTTCCGACCAATGGCAACTTTTGCCTTTCAAAAGCGGCCGTTTTTGGAAGACAGCGCGGACACGGCAAAAGCCTGCTTCGAGCCCAAACCGTGAGTTAGCAAGCTGTGCTGCCAGCGCACGCAGCACAAGATTTAATGCAGCTGCATAATTTTTTACAGCAGAGCGCTGACAGTCCGGTCATTCATCCGAGCCGCCACAAGAACAAACGCTCAATTGCCAAGTCGTGGATTAAATGACCCTTGTGATTGCTGGAAGCGATGGCACTTTCGGTAAGAACGACCCTGGCGAGAATACCCTTTGGCCAACGGCTCTGGTTCATATACTTCCACATCCACATCGTTGATTTTGACTTCAGATCGAATGTGAGCAATTCACCTGCACCTCCTTTGGGATGCCTCCGCGATGTTAGAAATGATTTTGTTTCAATCTCCGTGCGCTGTCCGTTGCTACTCAATTGGCACTTTATGGCGATCCGGCATAAAGTTAAGATGCTGCGCCGAATGCTAAGAATGGCTTAAAAGTCACTGACGTCGGCCAGCCGCATTGTTCGACCAGAATCTTGCGCGCATCCTCTGGCGTTTTAGCCGACCATTCATGGACTGCATCAATACGCAAACCTTCTTGTGTATTTGCTGTTGTGACCACGAATGCCACCGGCACAGTCATAAAATTAATCGGAAGGATTTTAAGGCGCGCCTTCACGACGAAATGCAAACACAATGCATTGCTCGTGGGATGTACTGCCATGTGCATATCATGGCGACCAATTTTGACCCACCTCAGGCCATTGGACAGCATCTTACGCACGTCTGCGATCGGCACTCCACGCTCCGTGCCGGGCTTGGTGCGCCACAAGGGGGCATGTGCGGTAAGCGCGCAATCGACAGTGCTAAAGGACGTCAAATCACCACCAACCGTGAGATCGATACGACCGTCATTATATCCAAAATGAGACGCCCAAAGGTCAATTAAATTGAACAGTTCGTCGTAGTCGGTTTTCATTCGTTTTCCTTAATATGTTGCCCGCGCTTAAAATGCGCTTCATCCGTGCGCAAACGCTCAGTCAGTTGCGCATGGGAAACCAGCGATACCCCAGACTAATAGATCATCAATGTGTTCTTGTAAGCTATAAGGTGCGGGTTCGCGCCCGCCCCCCGGGTTCCACGCCCAATGCAGGATCAGGTCGTGGTTCAGGTGTTCCGCTAGTTCAATCATCGTGCGCTCACCGTTGCGTGCAGGATCGCGCAACTGTGTACAAATCTCTCGCGATGATTTGCCGAACCAATCTGCCTCAATCGGGGCCAGCTGCCAGTTCATTGCGACTTGTGGTGCGGCGTGTGGGATGTCGTTGGTCCCCTCGCGATAGGCGTGACACGTGCTGCACTGAATGGTCTCTGCGCCAAGCCGGCTTTCGCCTGCCATGACGTTCATCCCGTGGACCCGTGTTTTGCCATAGGCCTGACCAGACCACATTGGCCGCTCACTTGGGCCGACATGGCAGTTGGCACAACGAGGATGTGACGTAACCTCATAGGCACGGTCCCAAGCCTTAAGACCTTCCTCAGTTGAAATCGACCCTGCGGCGGGCAGTTCAATGATGATGTCAGGGCTTTCTGCAAATACGGGCGCGCAAAGCGTTAACAAGGCGGAAGCCAACGCGATCAGATACAAATTTTTCATTTGGCTGCCCTTACACAAAATCGATAAATTTATTAAACGGCATTTCGCGCAATCGTTGGCCTGTTGCCGCGAATATCGCATTCGCCAGCGCGGGTGCGGCGGGCGGCACGGGGGGTTCACCGATACCGCGTACTTTGTGGCCATTTTCTAGCCCGCGCACGAAAATCTCGGGGCATTGGAACATCCGCATGCCTTCGTGGGCATGATAATTGGTCTGCTCTGCCATACCTTCAGAATACGTAATCTCGGCGTTGATCGCATGGCCAAGGCCCCAGATTACACCGCCCTGCACGTTATTTTCCAAGTTGATCGGGTCAACAACCGTGCCCACATCGCAGGCGACCCAGACCTTGTCGATCCTGATGCCGCGGTCTGTTGCTGTCACCTCGACGACCTCTGCGACGGGCACGCCAAAGCTTTCGACAAATGCTACGCCGCGTCCTTGATTAAGCTTCAATTCGCCCCCCCAAGATGACATTTTGGCTACTGTTTCCAGAACAATGCGCGACGCGTCGTGGTCCATCAGGCGAATGCGTTCGGCCATCGGATCGGCGCCAGCGTGATGGATAAGCTCGTCAAGAAAACTGTCGAAAATGAACCCTGCACCGGTTGCACCGACCGCCCGCCAAGACGACGTTGGTGCTAGCTCTGGGGCGCGAAACGCCTGCATGCGAAAATTCGGTATCGCATAGGGATTGTTCCATGCCCCTGTCGCGATAGACGCATCAGGGCCGGGCACTGGAACTCCCGCACGACCACCTTGAGACGCGAGCACGGATGGCATTGCGATCGACATATCAATCGTGTCGACTTGGCCATTTGCGACAGTACCTTTGGCGCGGCCTATCGCAGGTTGACGGGTGAAATCCTGTGCAAAATCCTCTTCGCGCGAATAGGTCAATTTAATTGGTGTGCCGCGCATCTGATTGGCAATCTCGGCTGCGTGTTGGATGTGCTTTGTCTCGATCCAGTGGCCAAAACTGCCGCCCATATGCTGGTTGTGAAACGTGATTTGGTCGGTGTCATGACCTGTGACCTTGGCAATAGCATTCTGCACCTGCCCTGGCCCCTGATGGCCCGACCAAACAACGACCCGCGCATCGGTGACAGTAACGATCGCGTTCAGCGGCTCCAACGGTGCGTGGCCAACATAGGGCGACCGATATTCGGCTTCAATGACGCTGCCCGCCGCAAGTCCAGCATCAACATCACCATCATCGCGCCATTTTCTATCAAGCCGGTCAGGGGTGAACGTGTCGGTCAGTACTTGCCAATGGGCGTCCATCTCATCGGGATATGGCGCCTCACCCCATTCAACGTCAATCGCATTGACTGCCTGAATGGCGCGCCATGTGTTGTCTGCAACCACAGCGACGCCACCATCAATTTCCAGAACATTCAAAACACCGCGCATCGATTTCGCAACTGACGCGTCAAAGCTTATAACCATGCCGCCTTTGCGGGGGTTCGTGCGCACCGATGCATGGACCATGCCGTCGACCGTCAGATCAATTCCATATGGCAATGTACCTGTGGATTTTCCGACAATATCAAGCCGCATCATCGGCTTACCAATCAAACGCCATTCGTTTGGTTCACGCAGCGTGACGTCTTGGACTGGATCAATAGTCGCCGCAACAGCAGCCAATGATTGATAAGAGATCGATGTACCATCAGGCAGGATCACGGCGCCTGATTTGGTCTTAAGTTGCGCAACAGGAACGCCAGTTTGTTTAGATGCAGCCAGCTTAAGGGTTTCGCGTGCGACAGCACCAGCGTGGCGTAGCTTGTCAAAACTGTCAGCCATCGACGTCGACCCGCCAGTGGCCTGCATCCCGACGACTTTTAGAATACCGCCCAATGCAGAGCGCACAGTCTCAGCCACAAACCCTTCGTCAGTTGCCATAAACGGCGCGCCTTCTTCTGCAAACGCAGTGTTCCAATACGCGTTGCTTGGCAGCCCAAAGCTGGTCTCAAATTGCCCGAAATCGAGATCCATCTCGTCGGCAATCAACGCGGCTTGCGACGACACAGCGCCTTGGCCTTTGTCGGCATGCGGGCCAATGAGGGTAATCGTGTCAGCATCAATTTTGACCCACGCATAGAACGTGGCTTCGCCATCCGTAAGATCCGCCAAAAGCGGGTTGTCAATTGGGCGTTTGATCAAATAGGTCCCAAATGCAACGCCACCAACAATGGCAGCAGAACCGATGAGAAAAGACCGTCTTGCGATTGTGCGTGCGCGACCCATCAGTCAAGCCTCCTGCATTTTGGTGGCGGCGGTTTTGATTGCGGCGCGAATTCGGGGGTACGTCCCGCAGCGGCATAAATTACCGCTCATCACCGCATCAATGTCGTCGTCGCTTGGTTCAGGCTTCATTTCAAGCAATGTGGCCGCTTGCATGATCTGGCCCGATTGACAGTAACCACATTGGGCGACCTGATGTTCGGTCCACGCCTGTTGCAAAGCGTGCATATTATCTGGCGTGCCAAGCCCTTCAATCGTCTTGATCTCAGTGCCTACCGCGGTCGCTGCAGCAACTTGACAACTTCGGACAGCGACCCCGTCCATATGTACGGTACATGCCCCACATTGGGCGATTCCGCAGCCATATTTGACGCCCATGATGCCCAACTCATCCCGCAGGACCCAAAGGAGCGGCATGTTATCTTCAACGTCGACATTGCGCAGTTCGCCGTTCACCGTGATTTGCATGAAATTTCACCCTTATTCAATTAGACAGATGTCATACATATGTCCAATTTGACAAATGATGTCAATGAAACGAAAACCGACCCATGAAAGACCGAAACATTAACATCCTCCAAGCAGCTCAAGGTGTCTTTGCACGATACGGCGTCAGTAAAACGACGATGAACGATATTGCCCGCGAGGCGGGGGTTGCGCGACAAACGCTTTATAATGCGTACCCAAGTAAAGAGGCCGTATTGCGTGCCACCTTGCGTTTGGGCGCAGAAAACACGATTGCCGCCGTCGAAGCCAAATGGCGTGACCAGACGAATCTGAGCGACAAGCTAGATGCATTTTTTGAATTGGCCCCGCTGTACTGGTATGACGTCGCGCAAGGCTCGCCCCACGTCGCTGACCTCATCGATGGTATCAACGCGATTGCCCAAGATGAATTGACAGAAATCGCAAAGTTATGGAATGCGGGGTTCGAGAATGTCATCCATGTACATTCCCAACCAGGAACAACACTCCATGACAATGCATCAGATATTGCAGACTTTATCTACTCAACAAGCATGAGCGCGAAGTACAATGCGGCGAACCGAAGCACTCTTGAAGCACGTTTAAGTGTCTTAAAAGTATCGATTTTGGCTTTATTTGATAGTAGCCGGAACGCTTGATGGTTGATCAAATATCCTGAAATGCGTTGATAGCTTAACTCGGCGGTCTTATGGGTGGCCTTGTCGTCAACTTGATCAATGAGCCATCGCGCAGCGAGCGGGGGGTAAGATTGACCAAATTTGCAGATTCGAACGGCAGCTTTGTCCGGTGGTCTCAGCTGCCATCCGAAAAGACTCCCCAATCAGCCAATTTCCACCCCCAAAAACAACTTATGCAAAACTTATGTGAAACTTATGCAAAAAATACAGCACTTTCCTCAATAAAAACTCTGTGGATCGATGTCTATCGACAGGCGTGTGTTGGTCGGCAAACGGAACTGTGCGGCCCATGCAGCCAGCGCTTTTTGCAGCGGCGCGGCCTTGTCCGCCTTCACCAATAATCGCACGCGGTGACGGCCGCGCACCCGCGCAATTGGCGCAGGCGCTGGCCCGTAAACTTGCGCCCCGATTTGCCGTAATGGCCCGTCTCTGCGCGCCATTTCTGCACCCAAATTAAACACATCATCCGCGTTTGGACTGCTCAAAATTATCCCCGCCATGCGCCCATATGGAGGCACCCCAGCAGCCTTGCGTTCACCGGCCTCTGCGGCCCAAAATTTCTCCTCGTCACCCGCTAAAATCGCCCTGATAACAGCATGTTCTGGCTGATAGGTTTGCAACAACGCCTCGCCTTGTTTTTCCGCCCGCCCTGCCCGTCCAGCCACCTGTCGCATCAGTTGAAACGTCCGCTCTGCCGCGCGCAAATCGGACCCCTGCAACCCAAGGTCAGCATCAATCACGCCAACAAGCGTAAGTAACGGAAAGTTATGGCCTTTTGCCACCAATTGCGTGCCAATAATGATGTCCGTGCCACCCTGTGAGATCTGCTCAATATGTGCTTTCATGGCGCGTGCGGACCCGTATAAATCGGACGACAAAACCGCGACACGGGCATCAGGAAATAGCGCGGTAATTTCTTCGCCCATCCGCTCAACGCCTGGCCCAACAGCCGACAATTTATCCTCCGCTTCGCAATGCGGACAAACCTTTGGCATCGGTTTTGTTTCACCACATTGGTGGCACATCAAGCGGTTCAAAAACCGGTGTTCAACCATGCGCGCATCGCATTGATCGCAGCCAATTTGATTGCCACATGCGCGGCACAATGTGACCGGCGCATAGCCGCGACGGTTGAGGAAAATCAGCGACTGTTCACCCCGTTCCATCCGCTCTGCAATCGCATCGCGCAGCGTCGGCGACACCCATTTTCCACCCGGTAAATCCTCTGCGCGCATATCAATCGCAGACATCTTCGGCATCACCGCAGGACCATACCGCGAACTCAGCACCAGCCGCGTATATTTGCCCGCCTCAACATTAGCCCAGCTTTCCAAACTCGGTGTGGCCGACGCCAAAACCACCTGCGCACCATTTATTGCAGCACGCAATACCGCCATATCGCGGGCGTTATATAACACACCATCCTCTTGTTTATATGACGTATCATGCTCTTCATCGACGACAACCAAGCCCAATTTTTGGAACGGTAAAAACAATGCCGACCGTGCGCCAACGATCAATTGCGCAGCCCCCTGCCCAACCATTTTCCAGCAGCGCCGCCGCTCAGTCATCGTCACACCGGAATGCCATTCAGCAGGTTTGAACCCAAATCGTGCCTCAACGCGGTTGATAAATTCACCCGACAACGCGATCTCGGGGAGCAACACCAAGGCTTGGCGGCCCATGCGCAGAGATTCCGCGACGGCTTCCAAATAGACCTCTGTTTTCCCCGATCCGGTGACGCCCTTCAGCAAGGTTGTTCCGTAAGCATCGGTGCGCAATGCAGCGCGCAAAACTTCTGCGCCATCTGCTTGATCTGCCGACAATTCCTTGCCGCCATAATCGGGGTCAAGCCGCGGATAAGGCACATCGCGCGGCGCGTCTTCTTCACTGACCGCCCCTTGTTTAACAAGGCCTTTTACGACTGACGTCCCAACGCCTGCCATCTCGGCCAATTCACCCAACGTGAACGACAACCCACCGTAATCGCGCAGCACCTCAAGCACCTTGGTGCGGGCCTCTGTTACGCGAGTTGGCTCTGCTGATCCCAAACGGTAAACTGTGCGCATTGATGGGGCATCGCCCAATCCGGGTGCGCGAGTCGCAAGACGCAGCATCGCGGACATCGGAGTCAGGGTATAACCGGCAGCACGGGTCAGAAATTCGCGCATCTCCTCGCGCATCGGCGCAACATCCCGCACGCGCATAACAGACCGTACCTTGGCATAATCAAAGTCGCCCGCGCCCTTGCCCCAGACAACGCCCAACACTTTGCGCGGACCAAGCGGCACCTCGACAAACGCGCCCAAATGGCAGCCGCCCTCCGGTGCTTTATAGTCCAGAAAGCGATCAATCGGCTGCGCCGTCAGCACAGCGACCAGATCACCTTCGTCAAAGAACTCTGCTGTCATGGCTGGCCCGTCACCTTATGGCTTTCCGCTTCGTCCACTATGAGGTAAACGCTGGTGCAACAAAACCCAAGCACTTGACCGGAGATATCACCATGAAGTTTTTCGTAGACACCGCCGACATCGACCAGATTAAAGAATTGCTCGCTTACGGGATGGTGGATGGGGTCACGACGAACCCGTCGATAATTGCGAAATCTGGCCTCGATATTCTCGAAGTCACCAAGGAGATTTGCTCGATCGTGGACGGGCCTGTGTCGGCCGAAGTTGTGGCGCTTGATCACGAGACAATGCTGGCCGAGGGCCTTAAGCTGGCGAAAATCGCCGATAGCATTGCCGTAAAAGTACCTCTGACATGGGCTGGCTTGCAGACATGTAAGGTGCTGTCGGATCAGGGCATCATGGTCAACGTGACCTTGTGTTTCTCAGCAAACCAAGCGCTTTTGGCTGCAAAAGCCGGTGCCACATTCATTAGCCCGTTCATCGGTCGTTTGGATGATATCAACCTTGATGGCCTGGAATTGATCGACGACATCCGCACGATTTACGACAATTACGGGTTCGAGACGCAGATCCTTGCGGCGTCTATTCGCAACGCTAACCACATGTCCGAATGCGCAAAAATCGGCGCGGATGTTTGCACCGCACCGCCAAATGTAATCAAGTCGATGGCGAACCATGTTTTGACCGACAATGGCCTTGCTGGCTTTATGGCTGACATCAAAAAAGCAGGCATTAAAATCCTGTAATACGAATACTATGGTGTGGGCGACACAGTTGCCCACACCGTTGCCACAACAGGTTGTAGGGGCGCAAACAAACGCACCAACATCTGACACGGTGGGGAAATTCCTGCCTATTGGGCATTTTTAGGAAGAAATTTCCGCCCCACGCTGCTATACAGCTTCAAAATCAATAAAGTTGAGCAGCACATGAACACTAAACCCCTTATGGACAGCCATGTTCGTGATAAGATCATCGCAGACCCCGACGTTCTGCTTGAAGATCAAGATATTATGCGCGCCCTTGTGGCTGCGAACGAACAATCCATGGGCGGCAATATCGTCGATCTGCGCGGTATCGCGATGGAACGGCTCGAGGCGCGTCTGGACCGTTTGGAAGACACCCACCGATCCGTAATTGCAGCCGCTTACGAAAACCTTGCGGGCACCAATCAAGTCCACCGCGCCGTATTGCGCATGATGGACGCCACTAAGTTCGAGACATTTTTGAAAGACCTGTCCGGCGACGTGGCTGATACGCTCCGCGTTGATTGCATGCGGTTGGTGCTGGAAAGTGGCGCTGCCGCTGACGACCCTGCAATCGGTCAAATGGGTGCCGTTCTGGGTGTGGTCGAACAAGGCTATATTGATACCTACGTAAATCGTGGCCGGTCCAGCCCAGTGCGTCAGGTTACATTGCGTCAAATTCAGACCGACGATGCAGGTCTTTACGGCGAAAAAGCCAGCTTTATCCGGTCCGAGGCCTGTCTCAAACTCGACTTTGGTCCGGGCCGTTTGCCAGGTATGTTGATGATGGGGTCCGAGGATCCGCATCAGTTCACGCCGCAACAAGGCACCGATTTGCTGACGTTCTTTGCAGGCGTGTTTGAGCGCGCAATGCGTCGCTGGCTTTCGTAACCCAAATGATTTCCCCTGCCCTGACATATGCGCTGGCCAAATGGCTAGACCATTGTCGTGCGTTGGGCGCGGCATCTGACAATACGATCAAAGCCTATCAGTCCGACGTCATCGGTTTCCTGGCGTTCATGACCCAACACCATGGCGGCGTTCAAGGGCTTGGCCCATTGTCCAAAATCACTGTCAGCGATATGCGGTCATGGATGGCGTCAGAACGGGTGCGCGGCGTCGGGGCTCGGTCACTTGCGCGGTCGCTTTCGGCAGTCAAAACATTCTACC